>Ga0247609_10003839_pt1 | contig 15110 bp, 11 predicted proteins | sample 172DNAGHGlowgp2_FD_193487 | JGI IMG/M metagenome (GOLD analysis project Ga0247609, IMG submission 193487) | Sheep rumen microbial communities from Palmerston North, Manawatu-Wanganui, New Zealand - 1728 DNA GHGlow gp2 | ecosystem: Host-associated > Mammals > Digestive system > Stomach > Rumen ...
TCTTCCCAGGCGAGGCGTAACTCGCCGTGAAACCAAGCACGACATCCTGCGTATCCGTAGAAATATTAAAATCAATAAGACTTATATCGTCATTTTTATTTATGATTATGTTTGCCGGTTTTATATCATTGTGAAGTATCATCGGCTTGCGTGAATGGAGATACGAAAGCGCATCGCACATCTGGATCATCCATTTTATCAGCCTTTCCTCACTTACCGGAGTTCCGGTAGAAAGATACTTATCAAGATCACTTCCCTCGATATAATCAATGACAGTGAAAACACTTCCGCCAAGCTCGATAAAATCGTAGACCTGCGGCAGATACATATGATGCAGATATTTAAGTATATCTGCCTCCTGCCTGACGGCAGAGCTGCTTTTCAGATTGTTTTTGATCTTTTTCAAGACCACTTTTTTTCGCAGATGCAGATGTTCTGCAAGATAAATTATACCTGTCCCACCGTTTCCGATGGGACAGATAACTCGATAAGTATCATTAATAATACTGTTTACTGGTATGTTATTGGTATACATAACTATCAGCTTTTGACTTTCTTGATTATGAGGGCGCCGCCTGCTCCGAGAATGAGAACTCCGAGTGCCGCAAGCACTATTGCAAGGATTCCATGTCTCGCGAAGAATGAAGCTGAAAGCTCAAACTCTATGCGGTTGTCCTCAGCAGCCGAAGCATTGCCCGCCTTATCTTTTATCTCGACAGTTATCTCATTCTTTGAGTTTCTGCCTTCAGCCTTAACGGGAAGCTCAATAATGATGTTGTCTGAAACATCAGTCTTGATAGAAGCGCCGAGCTGCTTGAGTGAATCGATGTCGTATGATATGTCATTGATATTGATCTTAAGATCATCCGACTGGATATCGTTTGCCTTGAAGAGGTTTCTGTCCGAGCAGGTGATCGTAAGATTTACCTCTGCATCCTTGAGAACAGCGTCATCCTCAACACCTGAGATGATGACCTCAGGCAGAGTTCTGTCGATCGCAAATGCAACTGAACACTTTCTGCCTTCGTAAACAGGCGTGTTATTGCTGTTCTTGTTTCCTGCTGAGTCGCTGCTCTCGATATTGATGAGGTAGTTTCCGTCTTCCTCGAAATTGGACTTATCGATCGTATAGAGGACCTCATACCAGCCGTTGTCGCCGTCGGCTGTTCTCTTGTCCTCAGTCTTGAAGCCGTCCTTGCCGAGAACATTTCTGTTTGTATTATCACGGACGATAGTGATATTTCTTTCGCCTGTGATCTCAGAGGCATTTACCTCGCGCACGACAACGTTCATTTCTGTATTAACAGGAACATTGTTCTTGAACTTTTCAGTTGCGTTCTTTGCCTCAGTGTTTACGATCTCATATGTTGAGCCGAATCTGTTTACAGAAACAGTCAGATGTGAGACCTCAGCAGTATTGCCGGCAAGATCCTTAGCGCTGATAGTGACATCATAGATACCGTCGTTATCCTCGATCTCACTGAATACATCGAATATGCTCTCGTATACTGCCTGAGCATCCTTGCCGGAAGAAGTATATGTATGAGCTGTAGCCGAATACGTCTTTTTGCTGGGTCCGTTTACGTCGATCTTCTCAATTGTTACGGTACAGCTTGAAGCAGACTGCACCTCAGAAGGAAGATTGAAGTCCTTGAATGTTACCTTGGGAACGAATACGCCGTTTGTAGCAGCTTTATCCTTCCTGCCGTTTGTGAATGTCTGCTCGATGACAGGAGCTGTCTTGTCGATATAGAACGTACCGCTTTCGATGCCGTTTCCTGCATTTCCGGCAAGGTCTGAATATGCAAGGCTGAAGCCGTATTTTCCATCCTTGTTGAGTGTGAATGTAGCTGCCCAGGTGTCACCGCCTTTATTGACCCACTTCAGTCCATCGCCGATAACAGCCTTCTGGTCAACTCCAGTCATATTATCCTCAGCATATGCAGCAAAATCAAACTTCATACTGTTGTTCGGATCAAAATTGTGCTCTACTATCGTAAGCTCTGCTTTCCTTCCTGCATTATAGTAATTTCCGTTGCTTGAAGCATTATTGTCAAATGCAAGGCTCATCTGAGGAGCTGTCTTGTCGATAATAAATCCTTTTTCAGATATACCATCTGTCCTTTGTCCTGCGAGGTCGGCAACGCTCATCTCGAAATCGTATTTTGCATCAGCATTGAATACTATTGTCATAGTGTGAACGTTATTGTAATTAGGCTCGCCGCCCTCGTCGTTGCTCACATTTTCATTTGTCCATTGAGAAACAGTATATCCGCCCGCAACAGTGCCGAGTGTATTTTCAAGCGTGACCTTGATAAGCTCAGCTGTCTTGGCAGCATCAAGATTTCTCTCGCTAACCTTGATAGTTGCTGTGCGATCCTTATTGTAATAGCTCTGATTAACAGGAGTTCCGTCGACATCAAAGCTTATTAACTTAGGAGCAATTGTATCGATACTGAATGCTCTTGTATCTGCTGCGCTTGTAAATCCACTGTTATCAGTAAATCCGAAGTCAAAGTGCATTCCGTTCTTCTGGAACTGAGCTGCTGTATCTACATTGATATTCTTTTCGATCGATACGGCAACATTTCTTTTCTTCACGATAGTCCAGTCGTCAACCGTGATCGTCTCATCAGGATTTGAGCCGACAGTCAGCTGTGAAAGATCGATCTCACCGCTGTCAAGAACACTGCCGTTGCTGTCTGTTATGGTCCAGTGAGCTTCTCTGATGCCGGAATACGGATCCTCAGCAGCAAGCCTGAAGCTGGGAGCGGAATTGTAGAGAGTAACACCGTCCCTGTCGCGGTAAGAAGTATCGGGCATCTGGATATGTGCGCTGCAGTTTTCAACGTGCATTTCCTCTGTTTCGACGATAACGCCGTCAGGAGTTGTCCAGTCGCTCTCGTTGCCTGCCTTATCATAAGCTTTTGCAACGATCTGTCCGTCAAACGCCTCTACAACGAAATCAATTGTTTCAGTGTCTGAAAGAGGAATTACAGTCTTTCCGGAGATGTTGTTGAGGTTATTCTTCAGCGGAGCCTTTCCTTCAGCATCAAGCACCATATCTTCATACTTTATGAAACCGTACTCTATTCTATCTATGCCTGATTTGATATTTGTCTGGTAATCTCCGTCTGCTCCGGTATCGTTGCTTGTAACAGATACCGTTACTGCGTTCTCGAAATAGTAACCGTAAGGAGTGATAGCGAAATCGTATTGATCTCCTATCTCCGTCTTTGTCTTGTCACCGTCAGTTTCCTGACCTACAACATCAACAAATGTGAAGTTGCTGATAGCAGGCTTAACGTCCTCTGTCCTTACATTCACCGTATTTTTCTCGGAAACATTGCCAACATTGTCCGTAACAGTAAATGATATTTCTCCATCAAAGTTGGGATTTACAATAAATACACGCTTGCCGTCAACGACACCCTTATCCTCAATAGTATTGTGCGATTCCTGATCACCACCGTTAATAGGCTTGGGGTCGATCTCAACTTTTCCGGCATCTGTGCCAGAGCCTTCATCTGAAACACTGACAGCGATCGTAACAGGCTTATTTGTCCATTTGTCATTGGTGTAGTCACCGATAACGTTGCCGTTTTCACCCATGATCTTCATTTCCACAGCATTGATAACAGGCTTCTTCTTGTCAACGCCAACAGTTTTAGTTTCGCCATCTTTGCCATCTTTAGAAGACTTGAAGCCGGAATTATCCTCTGCCAGAGCTGTCATAGTGTACGTGCACCAGGTGTCTTCCGGAGTAGCAACAGAATTGACATCGAATCTGAACTTATTTCTTAAATTATCAAGGATAACATCTGCGTCAAGATAATTCTCATTATCCTTCACTAATTCAGGTAAGTCTGAATATTTCTTTGTTATATTATTTTTTTCAGTTCCGACAACAGGAACAGCCTGATCGCCTTCTTTTTTAGCAACGACCTTATACTGAACGTTGTTTACACCTGACTGCTTATCAAATGCTGATACGTTCCACTTATAGTTGTCATTGCTGAACCAAAGGATACCATTATCCTCATAAGTAACGGGCTTTTGCTCAGCATTCTCAACAGCTGTCGCATCAAGTGTCACCGTAGGCTTATTGGTTTCTTCTTTTGTGGAGTTTTCGAGAACTATCCCACCAAACTTGGAATTTACTACGTCAAGTCCTCCGTATTCGCCCGAGAATTCTCTCTCTGTTTTGTCGATCATTTCCTTGCCGGACAATTTGACCCACATATTCTCGCTCTTGATCTCTATGCCGCTGTTAGAGGTTGAATATGCAACTGCATAAACTCCGTTCTTTATAATTGCGTCAGTGTTACTGTCTACAGAAATAGTCCAGGTCTTGCTGAGCGTATCGTGTTCCTTAACAGTATCGGTATCTGTATTGGTATTGGTATCTGTATCTGTTTCTGTTTCAGGTTCAACATATTCGATCTCATTGCCTTCGCTGTCGAAGAGCTTTATATCCTTTAGCTCAGCCTGAGTAGGATAGCTATTTTCTGCATCTACTGTTATTGTGATACTGTCTTTTCCGAAAATACCGAAAGAAAGGTATCTCAGGAAATCTGTATTATTCTTGACCTTGATCGATTTTATGACCGGCTTGGGATAATAGTATACAAAGTTCAGAGTCTCTTTTCTGATAACGTTATTATCATCAAGGTAATAGAAATCATAGGTTTTTAAGCTGTCATCGTTTGCTTTGATAGTGATCTTATTGCCGGTAGTGAACTTGTATGTGCCGTCACCAATGCTTACACGCTTGCCGGAAAAGTCGATACTGTGTTCCTGTGTAACATCCAGGTTAAATAAATACTTTCCGTTATTCTTCCTTTCACCCTCATCCACTTTAATTGTGTTAGAATTATTGAGTCCCGGTGTAAATGAAGTAATTGTCGGTAAGTAGTCACTGCCAACGTTTCCTTTGATCTCTTCAGCTGTGAGTTCCTTTGCTTCTCCCAGTGTGATACGATAAGCCCACTGTTTATTCTTGTGATTGAACTTGTAGTTGAATACAGCATCATTCACACCGTCATGGTCACCGTCAGCTTCACTGATTTCGAGAGCGTTGAAAGTTGGAAGTTTTTCATCTTTTGCGTCTATTTTTATATTCTCTTCCGCAGAGTATACTGTTTTATAGGCGTCTGAAAGCATTTTACGTGTTTCTCTATCAGACGGGACAGTAGTATAACCGTCGAATATGCTCAGATCAACCGCTTCTATCTGTTTGACATAATATCCGTTTCTCGGTATAACAGAAAGTGTAAAATCTTCATTTTCCAATGCGGAGTATGTTTCATAGAAGAACTGTTCATTGAGCTTGCTTGGAGAATTCCAGTTATCCTTTTCATCCTTGATTATAAGATTACTTGTGTCGCGGCTATCTCCATAAATGGCAAGGCTCATCTTATATGAAACATTCTTTAACGTCAGAACAAAGACGTTATTGCCGTTCATATCAGTATTTACTTCGATTGAATTAGCTTTGTCCTTTAACTTTAAATTGGTGTAGTCATTCTTATATTCAAGCTGAGTGATACTGATACCTTTTTTGCTGTAGAACGTGACTATGTGATTTTCACCTTCGAGAGCCTTTTCAAGCTCAACCACGTTTCCGCTCTCATCGGTCACAACGCCGTTCTGGTATTTATAAAGCCTATCGCCGTTTTGAATCGTAACATACTCTATGAGGTCGCTGCCATCAGAATTGTCGAGCTGTCTGAACGAAAAGTTATAGCTTATCTCATAATCAACATTGATGCTGATATCGCCGTGAATGCCATCTCTTCTGAGCTCAAAGGTCTTTGCATCATCTCCGGTGAAATATGCATTGAGTCCCTTGTTATCGACTGTATGCTCCTCGGGATTTACTACCGCACTATTTCCGTCAGCAGTTGTGATCGTGATGCTCTTGACCTTTACAACATCATTTCTTAACTTGATATTGTTATCATAGCTGATAGTTACATGGTCGTTTCCTGCTGCGAAGGGATTCGGATAGGTCTCTCTTCCGTCGACCTTGACCATAACGTAATTAGGTGTCGAGTTATTATATCCGAGGTATTTTACCTCTTCCCTGTTCGCATCAACAGTTATGTCTCCCTGTGCATTTTCGATAACAAGGTCGCTGCTTTGCACTGATTTGCCGCCGCCTGAAAGTGTGACCTTATAACCGTCAGGGATATTCTTGGGTGAGAATGTTACAGTGTCGCCCTCCTTGAAGGTGCGTTCACCGTTCTCGTCCCTCATATTATCGGAGGATACATCCACCTGGTCAGCATAATTTCCGCTTAAATTGATCTTGAAGCGTTTTTCCTGTCCATCGACCTCGTCACCGTTTATCTCAACAGCAACAGGCTTTATGTACTCATCGTCACCGATGACAACCTTGCAATGCTCAGCAGGTGTGATCTTTACGACCTCGCCGTAGTAATACGGCATATCATCGTCCTCGCAGAATCTCTCAACTGAATATGTGTCACCGGGCTCGAGATCCTGTGTCCTGAGCTCTGCGAATCCCGTTAACGATGTGTTGAATTCAGCATCTTTAAGGTTGACTGTTACCTCTTCGCCGTCTGCATCAAGAACGACAGCCTCATCGTTGATCTCAACAACGGAAAGCTTGTCATAATCATCGGGGATAACAACATCGTATCCCTCATCTTCTTTGACGATGAAATAGCTGAGCTGCTCGTCATCTGAAAGGTCAAGTGTCATAGCTGCCGCATTCACCTTTGCAAGATCAATGGTATATTCCACCATAAACGGATCTTCAGCTGCTTCTGCACCTTCCTCAGCCGCTTCTGCTTCTTCGCCTCCCTCAGCTTCTTCCGGTACCTCACCTTCCTCAGGTGTTTCTTCCTCGGTCATTTCCTTTATCAGTTTATATGGGGTTATGACAGGGACCTCATCCTCATCAAAGAATTTTGGAGTTATCTTCAGGATATTCTCTGTTTTTTCATCAAGAATGATACCTTCCTCGGGGAACGGGACCTTCTCCTCATCTGTTCCTTCGGCATCAGCACCGTTGAGTTCGGCATTGAAGAACCTGTTAAAGCTGTCAACATCGTTTACCTTCAGGACTTTAGCTCCGTCATTGTTCTTCTCAACATAATAATAGAGAAGAGAAGAAAAATCAGACTTCTGAGCAACAGTCACCTCATCATCGCTCAACTGCTCGCCTGTATCAGCAGCATTGCTTACTGCAAGAATACAATCAAAAGTCGTATTTGCTGCAAATATCGAAGCAGCAAGAGTTGCAGCAGATATTCTTTTCAGCAATTTGGATCCTTTCATTTATCTCATCCTTTCATTATTATTTTCAGGTATGAATAATTCTTTCCGTTAAATACTGCGTGAAACAAGAACGTCATCCCCCACGCCCCATAGAAAAAGAATCTTGTATTACCCTTTACTATCCCTGTCAACACAACGCATAAAACGCAGAGCGTTGCAGGGATCATTATCAGATCCATCAATTTGCCCTGTCTGCACGAGAAGAACCTCAGTGCACCGGGCAATCCCTTTATGTTTCCTTTTTTCTCGTCCTTTTTTCTTCGCTTATCTGCAAGAATAAGGAAGAGTGTACCTATTGCCGTTCCCGACCAGAAAAAACCGCCTGCCGCGTAGGCAAGTATCCTTAAATAGAGCGGTCCGTTGAACCTGCCTGCTCCCATAAAGATGAAGCTGAGCGGGACGAGCGCATAACCTCCAAGCATCATAAGGAACTGCCGCTTGAAGGTTTTTCTATCAGATGCCATCTGTTACCCCCAGGATTCAGTTGATCGATTCAGCAGAATGTATAAGCATAATATCCTTTATGATCTTGAAGTTGATATCTTCAGGTCTGAACTGATTATGGCTGACGTCATCAAGACGCGATGTTTCGCCGTCTCCGACCATAAAATCGATTGAGCCTGCTGCTTGTCCAAGCTCTCCGCGCTGTGCAATATTGTGTACAGGCTGGAGATATATCTTTTCTGCGGAGGAAATAGATGTGCTCATATCGCTGAGAAGTGAGGTCTGTGCAGGCTCCTCCTCAGGCTGCTGGACCGGAGCTGGCTGCTGAACCGGAGCTGGCTGCTGTTTGCTGAGCAGTGTCGTCTGTGAATTATCCGGTGTAAGCAGTGTCGTCTGTGAATTATCCGGTGTAAGCAGCGTTGTCTGCGAATTGTCAGCGACAGGCTCAGCCGGCTGAACAGCTTGTTCTGTAAGCAGCGTTGTCTGAGAGGCATCACCTGCAAGAACAGTTGTCTGCGGTGCATCGCCTGCGGGAGCCTGAGACGGGATCACCTCAGTATCATGCTGATAAGAAGCGTACATCTGAGGCTGAGGAGCTTCAGGCTGAGGCGCCGGCATAAGAGGCTTAGGAGCGTAAGCCTCCTGCTGATAATTCTGCGGCTGATACTGCGGAGAATCGAGCCCCGGGATATTTGGTCTTCCCGGAACCGCCTGAGTATTGTTTTTGATACGATTGAGCTTTTCGGAAAAACCGGAATGCTGTTTTATCCTTCCCTTCTGATTCTTACCGTTGTCGCTCTTCAGATTCGGATTGATGAGTCTGCCTGTAAGTGCATTCTCCTCTTCCATCTCACGGATCTTCTGCTTCTCGGCACGTCCCGTCTTCATATCAAATATTCTTTTTATATCGAATACGAAGAACAGCACTACGGAAACTATGAAGAACAATATTGAAAATGCGACACATATCGCAAAACCTGTATTCAGGATAGTTATCGTTCCCTCGCCGCCGGAAGCGGCAAGCTTAACTGAAATAAAGTCTGTCATATCTGCACCTCACCTTCTTAACCCGATTTCCTCTGAGCAGCAGCATAATCGACCTGCTTGAGGGTTATGGTGATCTGTTCCTTGATCTCTGAAACTATCGGTGCATGAAGTTCCTCTCTGTATGTTTCCCGTGAAGATATAGCATCAAGGTTGGCACTCACTACTTCAAACTGTCGTTTTATCTCTTCAACTCCGACCTCGTTCACGAACACATCGGCTTCGCTGTAAACGGTAAGCGAGAATCGCTTGTAGATATCAAGTGCCTGTTTAACATTTTCATTTACTTCGATATTTGAGTTCATAAGATCAACATAATCATACCAGTAATCCTTATATGTGTAATCCATATCGCCCATATTGTTTATCACTCCGCCGTTTCTGATAAACTTTGCCATTCCGATCAGAGTCTCGGTCTTCTCGGCATATTTACTGGAATCATGCTTGCCGGCTTTTTTTGCGCCTTCTGTGATAGCATGTTTATCGACCTCATCGAACCAGACGAGTGAATTCTGAGCACCAAGCGCAGGATCTTCATACGCAAACAACAGATTTCTTCCAACATCATAACAGAAATAGGAATAACCCGGAAGATCCGCCTTCTTGAATTCGGCTTTATTATTGGTCGTTATCCTTGTAAAAATCGAGAATTCATTGCTGTCGATACCGTCAGAGTCGTTGATCCTCTCCAGAAGGAGCTCATAGCCATCCTTCTTATCCGGCTCCAGAGAAATTGCTTTTTCGAGGTATCTGTAATTCTCGTTCGGGTCTTCGTATACCTGCTTGGACAAATTGAGATATTTTCCATATGTATCAGAAGTTGCCGCTTTTGCACCAGCTTTGAATCCGCACGCTCCGAGCGCAGTAACGACTGTGAGAACTGATGTGGCGATAAATGTACGCCACTTCAATGTCTGTATACGCTGGCTCTCAACATCCATTTCCTGGTAATGCTCAAGCGCATACATCAGCTCAGCACACGACTGATAGCGCTCACTCGGATTCTGTTTGGTACATTTTAATATAATAGCTTCAAGTCCTGATGAAAGCAGCGAGTTCCACTGTCTTATCGGATACATCTGATAAGGATATGAACTCGGGCTATGATTTGTTACAAGGTGATACATAGTTGCGCCAAGACAATAGATATCGGTTCTCGGGTCAGTCTGACCGTGTCCGCCAAACTGCTCCGGGGCAGCATATCCCTTTGTACCAAGGCAGGTCGTATCAGCAACGCTCGTGTCCTTGAACTCACGCGCTGTACCGAAGTCGATAAGCATTACCTTGCCATCAGGCTTTAGCATTATGTTTGCAGGCTTCATATCTCTGTAGATAATAGGGGGCTTTCTTGAATGAAGGTATCCAAGCACGTCACACAGCTGCTTGGCCCATTCAACAACGTCCTCCTGGCGCTGTGCGCCTTCTTCCTTGAGTATCTTATCGAGGGCATTTCCCTCGATATAGTCCATTACAATAAGGAAAGTATCCCTGCTGTCAATAACGTCAACGATACTTGGCAGGTTCGGGTGATTGAAGCGTTTGAGCATATCTATCTCAGCAACAAGTCCCTGTTTAACGACGTCAAAGTCCTGCTTTCCGTCCTTGCGTACCTCCTTGATAGCCCACTGCTTGTTCGCTCTTTCGTTCATCGCGAGGTAAACAACGCTCATTCCGCCCTTGCCGATAACATTGAGTATCTTATATTTTCCGTCGATTATCTGTCCTATTTCAAGCATAACAACACACTCAATCCACACGCACGAGAATAGCAGTTATATTATCTGTTTCCCGTCTGCTTTTATTTAACTCAGTAAAATAAATTAGGGTATCCTTCATGGTCTTTTCATCTGAAAGCATCTGTGAATTCATTCTTTCAAAGAATTCATGCGGAGCAACAACGTGGCGGAATCCGTCACAGCAAAGCAGGTAGCAATCGCCCGGCTTTACCTCTTCAGAATAGAAATCAGGATTTATAACATCGCTTGCACCAACGCACTGTAAAAGGACATTTCTCCTCTCGCTCACGCTCGCCTCCTCGGGAGTCATTCTTCCGAGGTCGATCTCGCGCTGGATAAAGGTCTGATCCTTTGTCAGCTGGTATATCGTATCCGACATTTTATATACACGTGAGTCACCTATATTCATTATATAGTAGCGTCCCTGTGCGAAGAGCATAGCAACGACCGTTGTTCCGAGGCTTGTTCCGCATCTCATTCCATAGCTTGCTATCCTTGCATTCATATCAAATGCGATATTGCCGAAAGCGTTGAATATCACCTGATGTGAAAGCCCGGATGCAACTGCTATCGGAAGCTCCTTGTTGAACCATTCGGAAAAAGCTTTTATAAGTGCGGAACTGGCGACCTCTCCTTTTGAGAGGCCGCCCATTCCGTCACATATTACAACCAGCAGAATATTCCCTATATCAGTCTCTGCCTCCATAATAAGAGCAGAATCCTGATTTGTTTTCTTCTTTATACCTACATCGGTATGTACAGCTGTAATAAATTTCATTTTTTATCCTCTGAACTCAAATTCCTCGTCAGCGAGCTTGATAACATCACCGGTATGGATAGGCTGAGGAGTATTTGCAGGGATCTGTCTGCCGTTGATGTAAGTAAAGTTGCTTGAATTCATATCTGTGATGAAGTAATTTCCGCCGTTTACAGTGATCTTTGCGTGCTGGCGGCTTACTGCATTGTTGTTTACACAGTAGTTGACTCTGCTGTTTTCCTTACCAATGATGAAGTCGGGTGAAGAAATCGGAACATTAGTGCCTGTCTTCTTGCGGATGAGGGTTGCCCTGCCCATTGCTGAACCGCCGCCGAGAACTGAAGTTTCACCGGCACCGGAGTTGAGGAGAGATGTCTCGCCTGCGCCTGTATCAGCAGCTGTAACACCGGGATTATAAGGAGCGGGGTTTACAGGAGCCTGAGGGATCTGATTTACAGGACCACCCATAGGACGTGCAGGAACAGGAGGTGCTGCAACAGGTGTGGGCTTCTTTCTGCTCATAAGAAGAATAGCAACGATGATAGCGATGATGATAAGTACAACAAGAACGATAGCGATAATGATTATCCACTTGATATCAAAGCCGGAGCCTTCATCCTCAACAGCAGGCGCTGTTATAACGGGATCGGGTTTTACGGCAGCGGTCGTTGCAGGTGCAACTGTTGCAAGTGTAGGAGTTTCAGCTTCCTCACTTACAGTCGTTGTCGTCTTGGAGCCTGGTTCTATATAATTATACTCGATGCCGAGAGTATCAAGAAGCTCTCTGATCTGATTGATCTCGATAGCATAGTAGAAGTTGTCATATACGCCCTGGTTGATACCAACGACATTTCCGTCTGAATTTACGAGAGGTCCGCCGGAGTTGCCCTCGCTGATATTAGCACTGTGCTGTACGAGCTTTGTATTGCCGCCGTTGTTGAAAACGTAATTTGTCTTTGAAACTGTACCCTGTGTTACAGTAACATCGTCTGCAACGTAAGCTGTGTAATTTGTATGGTTCTGGAAGTCTGTGATGTTTGACGGGAAACCGAGAGCATAGACCTCCTGAGTCTGCTGAACACTGTCACTGTCTGTGAGAGCGAGCGGATTCTTTGTGGTAAGATCGGTATTGATAGTGAGGATAGCGTAATCTCCCTCGTGGCTCTGTCTTGTAATAGTAGCCGGCTCCTTGACGTCGCCGAGAATCGCTACCTGTACCTTGACATAGTCTTCATCGAACTTATGCTCCTCGCCCATCTTCTCTGTGAAATACTGAGCGATGAGAGGCTTGTCTGCATCGTCGATAGTAACAACGTGGTCACAGGTGAGAAGAGTTGAGCGGTTGATAAGGAAGCCGGTACCTGTCTGGATGAGAAGATCCTCCTGCCCTGAAGGCTGATAGTGTACTTCGACCTGAAGGATACCTGATTTGTCTTCGTTTACGGCTGCGTTCGTAAGGATCGCATTGCCCGTAAGCGCTGTGAATGATAGAGTGGCTGTCATTGCTGCAGTCATTGCTGCGGCGGCAACTGCTGCCGAAGCGCGTTTGATGATTGTTGTGATTTTCATATGTTTCCTCCTTAATATTATAACAGAATTACTCTGCATAATCCTTAGCTTATAAGACCGCCGAGAAGATCAGCGGAATTCTTGTTGTTTGCCTTTTCTGCGTCATTGTAAATATCAAGCGCATTTTTCATCATACCGGCTCTGGCTGTGAGTGCATCTGCCGCCGAAGAAACCGAGCCTGAACAGGACTTTGCGTATGCCCTGATCGTCTCTGCACTTTCACCGGACCAGAAATCCTCAGTAAGGCTTATCGCTGCGCTGAGCTTGTCTGATATAGTCTTTATCCTGTCGATCGATCTTGATATTGTGTCTGCGGAAGCCGTGACCTCTGACAGATTGATCTTTACCTGTCCATCATTCATATCTGTTCACCTCTTTCAGATCCTGAGCCCTGAGACGAGCATATCAAGGCTTTGCTCGCTCTCCTCATCGACGATACAGACCGCCTTCAGCACTTCATGCAGCTCATTGAGCTCTTTGACAGCCTCTTCAAGCTGAGCTATGTCACTGCTTAGTCCTGCGATCAGCTTTCTGCCCGCCTCACCTTTCCAGCTGACAGTGATCGCATCTGCTTCGTTTTTAAGAAGCCGGAGCTCGCCGCTTAGGTCATCGGTGAGTGTTGAGATCTGCTTTGTCACCGCTCGCAGCTGTTGGACATCTGAACCAAAAACACTGTTATCCATAGAGCATACCTCCATTTTTGTAAGATTTTATGGTCTGATTATACTCCATTGTGATAAAACAATGTATAATTACTGACAAAAAGCACAATTAATACGACAAACAGCACAGATAATGCGTGAAAAATAGTGGCTTTTCGGGTGAAACAGACTTTATCACACAGTTTTCGCTATATATACACAATATATACCTATATTATACATTATACTTTCTGGCTCGTCAACACACCCAAAAGAAAAAAAAAAACAAACCTTAAAAATCGTCAGAGTTGCACAAATTCAACTGAACGATTTTACATAAAAGTCCCATACTTTTACAGAATATGGCTTTCCAATATGTAATAATTTGGCAAAATATTACAAAAGCAATTGCAGCTTCCCGCTTTTGCACGTCATCTTTTTGCCAAATCTTGCTTTCATCTGACAAAAAAATGCAATTCATCTCAAAAAATGTGCCGTTTGTCAGAAAGAAATCCACCAGCCGCTCATAATTGGTATAATAAACACAGAAATGCGACATATATTTCTGTTCGCGGAAAGGAGTGAGTATTATGCCGTCAACATTGAAAATCGAAACGCCCCTGCTTACCAAAGACATAGCAGTGATCGAAGAGCAGATCGGTATCATACGTTCAAACATCGCAAATATGAAAAATGCCGAGCTGAGCCTCGAAGGAATGTGGGAAGGCTCTGCAAAGGATGAATTCAGACGACAGTTCGGGAGCGATTGCGAGGAAATGGAAAATATCCTCCGTATTCTCGAGCAGTACAAGGAAAAGCTGCTGATTGCCAACAGGGAGTATACGATGTCGAGCGACAACGTATCCAACCTTATCAAGGGCATCAGAGTCTAAAGGGGGGCTAAAAAGTATGAACGGAAATGGTTTTGTACTAAAAGTATCCACATCAGCAATGCGCGAAACTGCCGATACCGTCAAGAGCTCTCTCGATCTCATCAGGGGCGCATTTGACAAGCTCGATACAACAGTATCGCATACGATAGGATACTGGGAAGGCGGTGCTGCTGATTTTCACAGAAGCACTTACTCAGGCTATAAAGACAGATTTGCCACTGCAATGAGGCGTATCGATGAGCAGGTCACGGATCTCGGTGTAATGGCTGGAGTTTATGAGAAAACAGAGTCCAGCAATACCTCGCTTCCTGCTGATCTGCCGGATAATATACTGATATGAGGTGAAGTCTATGAAAACCAAACAACAGATATCAATGGACTATCAGCGTGTTCTTTCGCTTACCTCAGAGCTTGACCGTCTCGCAGATGAGCTCTCAAAGGAGATCGGTGAAAAGACCGATGAGAACCTCGGACTTCTCCGGTCAGGCTGGGATGGCGATAACGCCTCTGAATTCAGCCTCAAGATCGGTCAGCTGCAGGGCAATTCAAAGAAAACAGCCGATGCGATAAAAAAGATCTCCGCCGGCATTCGTTCAAACGCACAGATGGTCTATAACGCCGAAATGGAAGCCATAAGGATCGCGTTGGAGCGTATGGGCGGAGGAGGAAAATAACCCGGAGGTGAAAAGATATGGCAAGAATATCTGCCGATTATAACAAG
>Ga0247609_10003840_pt1 | contig 15108 bp, 1 predicted proteins | sample 172DNAGHGlowgp2_FD_193487 | JGI IMG/M metagenome (GOLD analysis project Ga0247609, IMG submission 193487) | Sheep rumen microbial communities from Palmerston North, Manawatu-Wanganui, New Zealand - 1728 DNA GHGlow gp2 | ecosystem: Host-associated > Mammals > Digestive system > Stomach > Rumen ...
CCCCAATCCCCAATCCCCAATTAATTTATATTTTAATATAAAATATAATTTTAAAAATATAAATAAATATATAAAAAAATTAAATTAAATAATTTAATTAAAAAAAAATATTTAAAAATAATTAATATTATTTTTTAAATTTTATTTATTTTTAATTAATAATAAATTAATTAATTTTTATTTTTTATTTGTTTAAAAAATTTAATTATGTACTATATTAAATCTTATTTTTATTTTTCCTTCTAATTTTACCTTCTCCCATTTCGTCCAATTCATTTTTGTTATCATTTTCTATATTATCGACTATTTCTTCAGAACCAAAATTAAATATTTTTATGTCTTTATTTTCATCTCCTCCTAATAAATTATATAAATCATAACTCTGTCCTAAAGTTAATTCCTCTTTTCTTAAAATTTCCAAATCTAATTTTATTTTTTCTTCTGTATCTTTTTTCCAAATTTCACTCCACATTTCCTTCCTATCTAAATACATAGCTAATTTATTATTTTCATTATAATCAGTATCATCTCTTGTACTTACTAAATATCTTGAAATTAATTTACGACAAGCAGTAGCTAAATTTACTTGTTTTATAATTTTAAATTTGTTTTTCTTAAACAATTCAAGAATATTTTGAGCCTTTTTTTTATCTATCTTTTTTTTATAATGATCTAATAAATTATCTACAATAGGTTTAAAGAATAATAATTCAAGAAAAGAATAAACATCAACTAATTCTTCAACTTTAAATGTTTGAGTTTCAATAAAATCTAAACATTCTTTTGATAAATTAATATATATAGGTAAATTTTTTATTATTTCTTTAACTTCATCATTTTCGTTTTTTCTTTCTTGTGTTAAGTAATAAATAAGTAATTGAATTGAAAATAATATTTTTGATAAATCATTAACATCATTTATAATATCTCTTAATGATTTGGCTATTTTTTGTTTACTTTCTTTACTTAATTGTTTTTGTTTATATTTATCTTCAAAATCAGATAAAACACTAGATTTATTTCCTCTAAATCCTTCATAACAATAAGTAACAAATCTTAATTTTTCATGATCATTAAATTTAACTTTTCCTGGTAATATTATATCTCCCATTTTTCTTTCAATAGCATCAAAATCATATATAAATTGTTTATAATTCATATAATTAATTGTATTATCTTCTCTATAAATATTTCTTTTACAATTGTCAAATATTATATTCTTAAATTCTCTATCTATTTTATCAAAATTTAATACTTCATTTTTTCTTGCCTTTTGAACATCTATTGTTTTTTCCATATTTTTAACAAAATGATGTAATATTCCATTTTGCCTTAATGGCTCAATTAATCCATCTAAAAATTTATTTTGCCAATCTATAAAGTTTTGATATGCAGCTGCAATATACATACCTCTTCCAATTTCACCATTATCGTTTAAGAAAAAAGCTAAACTTTTATTTTCATCTAAATCAATTTGAGACATTTCTTCTCTACATCCATATTTTGTAGCTGAAGGTTTTAAATGCTTCCAAATTTGTTTAAATCTTTTAAATTTTTCTTTGAATTTTAGTTCATCGTTCTTATAAATATCTTCATCTTTTAATAATCTTTTTGTGGCTTCTTCTCTAGATATTTTATATGAATAATGATCTATCATAAAATTAGAAAATTCATTAAATTCTGGTAGTATTTTTAATAATTTAATATTCTTATTATCATTATTAACATATGAAGTTAATAAGGGATATTTTGATTCATATTTAATAACTTTTTCTAATTCATTTATAAATAATTCTTGACTTGGATAAGTAGTCATTAAGAAAAATTTATAGAAAGGATAATTTTCTTCATCATATTCTTTAGTTTCATAATTTTCTAACATTAATGATTTTATACTATCTTTATCAAGTTTTAAAGCTTCTCTATTTAATTTTAAATATTCTTGAGAATATTTATCATATTCTTTATATGATTCTTCTAATAATTGTTCTATTTCTTCTTCAAATTTTTCCCTTTCTTCATTTGTTTTCATTCCTTTACAATTTTTTAATTTTTCACAAATTTTAGGAAATATCATATTCCAAAAAATTTGTATAATTTGAATACCTTTTGATTGTAAAGCATTTCTTAATAAACGCCAATTTTCAACTAACATTTTAAGACAACTCATTCCATCACAAACATATTTATTTAAAGCTTCATCTTTAATAAATCCTAAACAATTAGAATAAAACAAGTGAGTATAAAGAATAAAATTCAATAATCTATATCCAACAATAGATAAATTTCTAGCATTTTGTTTGGAATATAAAAACATATTTTTTCTTATTTTACTAATACCAAATTCACTTTTTTTAATAATTGGTTCAATTATATTTTTTTTATAATCCTCAAATAACATATTAGGTGTAGTTTTATCATTATCTTCATTTTTATATCTATGCATTTCTCTATACTTTTCTTCTTTATTTTTAAATATTCTTAAATGTCCTTTTCTTTTTGCCAAAACATGTGGACCTGCTCCTTCTTCATTTCCAATAGGTTGGTTGCAATTAAGACATATTGATGGCTTATATGTAAAACCACAAGGCCCAACATTATAATATTCTCCACATGAACAAACATAGGCTCCAACATTTGAACCATATTTGTTAAAATGACTTGTGAGGAAATTATATCCTCCTATAAAAGCATTATCAATAATATTATTTCCAGGAATAACATATTCTCCTAACTTTTTTTCTGCATCTTTAGATAATAATTCTGAATATAAAAATCCATTACCATTACCTATATTTGAAGTTTGTAAACAAATTCTTAAACCATATAATAATATTTCCAATATATTTATATCAATAAAGTCTTCTTTTTCTTTTAATTTTGGTTTCATTATTTTATTAAAATTATCTTCATTTGAAAAAAGTAAAAATAATTTTTTTGTAATTTCAGGTAATTTCACTTTATTAAAAAATTGTTTTATAAATAGAGAATATTTTTTATATTTATTTGTAGCTTCTGGATTATTAGTTAATGCTAAATTAGAAATAATAATATTACTTGATATTGTATAAAAAATATCAATTCCATTCTTTTCAATAAAGTCTTCAAAATGATCGGTTGACTTTATAAATTCTTCTTTTTTATAAGATTCAAATATATCAAATTCTTCTTTATATTTATTATATTCTTCTTCTCTTGGAAGTAAATAATAATTTAACATTGATTCTACTTTTGAATTAAATTGTTCATTAAATTCATCTTGAAAGAATTTAATATCATGCTTTGTATAATTGTAATATTTAAAATTTTGGTAATTATCATTAAGTAAATAAAAGAATACTTTAAAAATATAAATTTTTATCATTTTTCTAAAAGCATTTTTTGCTTTTCCTTCTATAACTGGATATATTTCATTAAATTTAAATTCTTGAAATTGATGATGATTATAATAAATACATTTATTTAAATATATTTTTATATAAGCAATACTATATAATTGGCATATAATTTCGTTATTTACTTTTTCATTATTTTCTTTTTTATTATAATATATTCCTTCTAAAAAATTTAAACAAGTTTTAAATAAATCCAAATTTTTATCTAATAAAATAAATGTAGGATTTTTTTTTTTAGATTCAAAATATTGTGGGAAATAATCATTTAAGTCATCTTTTTTCAAATTAGGTATTGAATCAAAATAAGAATTAAATTGATTTTCAAATATAGTTAATATTATTTCATTTAAGCAATCATTATTAGTTTTGCTTATTGATTCAAGATATGGTTTATTATTATTTTTTATGTCCTCTAAATTTTCACAAATAGAATCAGGATTATCATTAAATATATTTTTTAAAATATACGACATTAGTGGATATGATTTGGATATTAATTTTGGATTTTCTAATGTTATATCAATTATTTTCGTTTGATAATTATCATTCTTTCTTTTTTTAATTTCATCTAAAAAGATACCTATTATTAATTCTATGAAATTATCAGTATCTCCTAATTTTTCTTTTAAGAAATCATATAATTTCTGTAAATTATCACATAAATCTTTATCATTAGTTTCGTCTTTTGAAAACATTGTATGATTTGTTAAAATTTCTAAAATTTTTGATATATTTTCTGAATTACTCTGATTGACATTATTTAATTTTTCTTCTATATTTAAAAATTCTTGAATAGTAAAAATATCTTTTGAACCTACTTTTAATTCATTATCTATTCTTAAAACATCTTGGTAAATTCCTTTTAATGTATTTATAAAATCATAAAATTCATCATTTTTTAAGGCTTTAAAATCAAAATCATTTATAATTATTTTTAATAATGATTCCATAATAAAGAAAAATGGAGAATTAATCTCTTTAACATATATATATTTGCTTGATGTTTTATATGCAATTTCTTTTTTATCTAAAATAATATTAATTTTATTATATAAATTTTCTATATGTATTGATAACTTTTGATAAATATTTAATAAAATGCCAATATAATCATTATAAGATTCTAAATAAACCATTTTCATTGCTAAGGTTTTAATAGGATTTTCCTCCTTTTCATTATTCTCTGAATCAAATCGAAGATTTGTAATCTTTTTTAAAATATTTTTATAATCTTCTATTTCACTAAATGAATTTTTAATATCTGGTAATATATTAGATAAATATAATAAATAATAATCATCTGATAACCATTCATAAAATTGTTTATAATCCTCTTGATAATCTTTTCCATATTCAATTATTTGTTTAAATAATTCATTTTTTTTTATTTCAATTTCCATATTATTAAAAGCAGTTTCAATTTTTGTTTGACAATCTTGTCTTAATTTTAAATAATTTTCATCTTCTGTTGATATATATTTTATATCTTCTTCAGTTTCCAAATATTGAGTGCTTAATTCATTTTTAATATAGGCTCTTAAACGTCCTAATGTATATTTCATTCCTGGTAATTTTAATCCTAATAATAAAGTAATTTTGTTATTTTTCAGTTTTTTTTTGAATTTTGCTGTTGTTGTTATATCTAATGTATTAAGGTATATTTTTGTTAAATATTTCATTACTTCATTTCCCATATAATAATTATCTTTCTCTTTTTTATCTTCCTTTATTTCATTTTTTTTTTCTATATTTTGAGCATTTACATTATATAATTTATTATAAATAAATGTAGATAAAAAGTGATCTTTTTCACTTTTAAATACAAATTGAGCTAAATTATCTAAGAATAATTCAGATATATACCTTTGAATAACTGAAACAAATTCAACATCACCTTTTGTTATATTACTATTTTTTAAAACTTCATTAAAAATATCTTTTTGTTTATTTTTTTGACTTATAACACATTCAATTATAGAATCTCTTAAAACTTTTTGTTCTTCTAAATATTTTGTAACTTGTAAAGTATAATTATTTTTATCTATTCCTTCTATATTTATTATAAAATTATAAGTAAAATATGAAAAAGAATTATATATATTTTTCATAAATAGATCTTCAAGCTTAATACATTTTATAAATAAATCTTCATAATGATATTTCAAAATATCTGTTAATGAAGGATTTTCTCCATTCAAATTATCTATAAATATTTGATAAAAATCGCTTAAATGAGAAATTGTTTCACCTAATACATTTCTTTCAATATTTTTTTTCATTTTTTTATCAATTTTATCAATTTCGAATATTCTATTCATATGAATAGTAAAAATGCATGCTTTTTTATTTTCATAATTTTTTTCTTTCATATAATTTTCAATAAAATATTTAACATAATTTATTATATCTGTTTCATATGGATTAAATTTAAAAACAATAATTTTTATATTATCTCCTTGATCTGAAAATAGATTTTCTAATTCAAATTCTAATTCATTTTCTGAACTTAAAGAACTTATATGAATTTCTTTTATATTATTTCTTCCAATTTTTCCAAACATTTTTGTTTCAAAGTCTTTAGAAACATTATATAATAAAGGTTCATCAATACTTGTAAAAGTATAAATTAAATTTTTAGGATTTTCCATTTTTATTATATAATTATATATATTATTATGTTCACCTTTTTGATAAAAATGAATAATTTTATTCCCAATATTATTATATTTTTGTTCAAATCCAGAATATTTCATTAAAAGAATTAAATCTTGTGGTAAAATTAAAGAAATCTTTTCTAAAACAGCATCTTGATAATCTTGGATTTGTAATTCTTTATTTAATCTTTTTGATTCAATATATTTATTATAAATAATTCCTTGAATTTCTTCTTTATCGCAATTAACAAGTAATTGTTGTAAATCATAAGGAATTTTTATATTATTTTCTTGAATATTTTGATTAGCTAGATCCTTTATCATTTCATAAATTTCATTAGCAGTTTTAGATAAATCTTCTTCTAAAAGATATTCAAATGAGATAATATGTTTCTCAAATCTATTTAAAAATGGGGGGTCTTCTCTATCAATAGCATTTTCATCAACTAAAATAATACATTTAAAATCATCATTTACTAAAGAAAAAGTATTATTCGAACTTCCAATAGCAATACGTGCGTAATTTTTGCCACTTACAACAGTAAAGTTTTGATTAAATAAATCATATAAAGCTGGATAAGCTGATTCAAGCTCAGTTAATAATAAAATTTTATTTTGTTCCATTTGTAATTGTACTTTATTTAATATATTTAATATATATTGTTCAGAATTTATATCTTTTATAAATCCACTACCAATATAAAATATTGAATCTTTTTTTACATCTTCTTTATTCAATATTATATTTATTAAATAGTTGGATACAGAAGATTTTGATATTAATAATAAATATCTACTTCCATTATCATTAATATTTTCTTTTATTCTTTTTAAAACATCATATTTTTTTCCAATGGGGCAATTTACATATTTACTTCTAAATATTTTTTTAACAATTTCTAATGAAGAAATTTTATTATCAAATTCTAATCCTCCAAAATTTCTTTCTAAGCTATCAATAGCAATATTTTCTTTAATATTATCATTAATATTTAAATTCTTTTCATCTTCAGCTTTTTTTAATAAAGCTCTCATTGCATTTTTAATTAAATGATAAAAATCTCTTGAACCATGAAAATCTTCTTTTATTTTATATTTAGTCATTAATTCTTGTTTATAACAACAATAAGTTTCGGCTAAAGTTTCAAATAAATCTTTATTATCTTGAGCTAATTGTCTATCATATGATTCAGCAATTATTTGTGCAGTATATTTTAAATCTTCTAAATCTGGTTGAGGTATAGATAAAAATAATCCTCTATTCATTTTTGAAGCATCTAAACGCCAATTTGATATACCAACAAAAGCAATTTTTTTAATACCTTCATTTAAATCATATTCTAATTCGGAATGTATTACTTTTAATGGATTATTTGGAGAATGTTCTGCAAGACCCATTTCATCAAAATAAATCATTGAAATTATTTTAGATAAATATTCTTCTGTTTCTTTTTTTGTTTCTTTTTCTGATTTTTTCTCTAAAATTGATCTTGCTCTTTTAAAAACATTTAAAACCCCTTGAGATGTTGAACTTAATGAACCTTGATATGAATGTACAATTAATTTTGGTATTGTTTTAAATAATATATTATCTGATATTTCTCCTTTCATAGATTTAAATAATAATTGAACACTTAATGATTTACTACATCCAGGTTTTCCTACTATAAATAATGGAACCTTTGCATTTATACATACAAATAATGTAAATATATTTTCTAATAGGGCATTATTTTTTGCTATACCTTCTTTAATTTCTATATTATTTGAAATATATTCTTGCTCTTTTTTTGGAATTTCTATAAAGTTAAAACCAAAATGATTATTTAATTTTTTTGATAATTCATTTCTAAATTCTTTTTTTGTTAATCTCAAATAATAGCATACATATACACTTAAATTAATTGAATATTTATATATATCATAATCTTTTAAATTTTTATAAAACTCATCTATTTTTTCAAAATTCTCATTTTGATTCATATTTGAAAATAATTTTTTTTTATTTCTTAAATATTCAACAAAGTATTTATAAAAAATACTAAATCTTCTAATTTCACGAAGAGAAACAGATGAAACACCATTTTTTTCTCTAACATAATCTTGAGCCTCAAATATTGATTCACTTGCAATTTTTTTTAATTCAATTATTTCTTTACTTTCATTATTATTTTTACAATAAAAGCTTTCTATAGGGCCTTCTACCATATTTCTTATATAATCTTGTTCATCCTTTTTATTTAGACTTCCAAAATTAAAAACAAAATTTAATAAAGAATGAGGTAAAGGATTAACAGTATATACTAATTTTCTTTCTTTAGTTCCTTTTACTTGTAAACCATTTGATTCTTCTTTTTTTGTAGCCATTCTATAAGGATTGCAAGCACCAATAAAAACAATACTTTTAGGTAATGCTTTACCTTGACATGAATGTTTAGTCATCATTTCACATATTAATCCCATGCAATTACAAGTATTTATCTCATCTAAAAATACCCACATTTTTTTTTCAAAATATTTTTGGCCTTTCTTTTCATATTGCTTCTTTTTTTCTGATTCAGCTTTTCCCAACTCTTCAGCTTCTTCTATAATGCTTTTATCTCCATTTCTTTTTTTTTTAAATAAAAATTCTACAATTTCTTTATCTGTTATTCCTGCATGAATATTTAATATTTCCATTTTACTTTCTCCATTATTTATTAATTCAGATAATTTTCTTATAAGAGATGTTTTACCACATCCAGTTTCACCCATCATAATAACTGGAATATTTTCTCTTATACGAAGTAATATCAAGACCATTTTAATAAAATTATCAGCAGTAAAAACATATTCTCCAACAATTTCTTCTATTGATTTATAATCTTTATTACTCTCTTTTTTATCAGAATTATAAAGTGGATTTTTATCTAATGAAAGAATTTGTTTTATTTCTTTTAAAAAAACTTTATGCTCATATTTAATATAATTATTTAATTCTTTTGGTACATCTATTCTTTTTGTTAAACCTGACAAATAATAAGCTACATTTTCAATAATAGCAGGTAGTTTTTTTAATTCTAATAAATCTTTATATTCTTGCTCATTTTTACCACATGTACATATTATACTAAATTCTTGCCCTTCTCCTTCATGAAAAAAAACAAGTGAAGGGTCTATTTTATCAAAAGATATATTCTCTTTTGGGAGAGATAATGCTTTTATTGCTACTTCATCTTGTTCATTTTCATCATAATTTCCTTGTTTTACACCTACTTTAAATGTATCTAATTGAGAATTTAATAATTCATTAAATGCACCTTTTGTAAAATGTTGAGTATTTTTAATAAAACCATTTACCATTTTTACACGAATCTCTTTTAAATTTTTATAGTCCTTTATCATATTTCCAATTTGGATTAAATGTGCAGCAGTTAAATTGAAATTCATACTAAATTTTTTTAATTGCCCAGATAATGCATTTATAAAGCAATTAATTTGATAATAAGTAGGTAATTTAATGCCTATGTTTTTTTTAATTATTTTTTCACATTCATCTTGACTTAATGATACAGCTTCATATTTAGTATTTTCTTGCATATATTCTTCATTTATCATCATCATTATATCATCTGGCTCCATGGAAATTCCTTTAATATATAAATCTTTATTTGCTAATTTTCCTTCTTCTAATATCTTCAAATAATTACAAACTATTTGAATATTTGAATTAATTTCAGGAGGAACAATTAAAGGTGGTAATTTATTAATTTTCATTTCATGTTTATTCTTGAACATATTTAAAATTGGAAATTTCAAAAAAAAGTCTACAAATCCATTTGGTATTTCTATTTTTATTTCTACATCTTTAGATAAATAAAATAGTGTTTCGCTTTGTCCATATAATTTAGTAATTAAAAAGCAATAAAGAAAATCTTTCATTAAATCAGTTTGTTTTGAATCATATAAATCTAAATGTATAACTGTTTTTTCTGGGTTTGTAATATTTATATCTTTTAATCTATTTATTACATCTTTTCTACTAAATTCACCACCAAAAGGAAAATGAATATATTCTTTCCCACTATTAATTATATTATTTTTAATATAAGTAGATTTACCAACTCCTGATTTATCAGAACTAATAATTTCAACATTTTCTTCATATAGTATTTCTCCTTCTTTTTTTTTATCTTCATGAACTAATATTTCATGGCCTTTAATCCTTTCTAAATATTGAACAATAGTAGAACTTTTATCACAATAAGCAAAAACCAAACAAGATTTCATATCTTTTTCATGCCCAATAAATAATGTATTAACAACATTTGTTAAAGTTTGTCTTTTTTCTGCATTTAATAATTCTATTTTTCCGATCATAAAAACAACATGATATTCACATAAAAATGCTCTATATAAAAATGCAATAATTTCTTCTGATGTTGTTTCTTCATTGCATAACAAAATATTTTGAGCCATAGGAGGATTTCCTGTTAAAAAATGATACCAATTTAACATATGTTCTTCTATTCCTTTTTGGACTTCTCCTATTTTATCATCTTCTCTTAAATATGTATATAAACCTCTAAATTCATCTTTATATTTATCTTTTATTATATTTTGTTTATAAATATCTTCCAAATTTATTTTGTTTTCTGATAAAAATGAATTTAAAAAATTATTAATATTTTCTAATAAACATATATATTTATCGTCCTTATCTAAATTTTCATCATATTTATAGGTAAATTTATCAAAATCTTTATTTTTTATTTGATCATTAATTAAGAATTTCAAAAAGGGAGTGAGAGATTTAGATAAACCTTTCAAACATCCATGTAATAAATTAAATTGCCTTCCATATATATATCTTAATAATTGTGTTCTTTCATTTCTATAATAATTAATTTGTGTTGTATATGTTTTTGTATGTATATTATTTAAATATTTAATGCAATCTTCATATTCTTTAAAAATATTATCTTTACTTATAAAATTTGGTTTTCCTTCATTAATTTCTACTTTTATTTCAAAATCTTCGCTATATCCTTTTTCTGCAATTTTTCTTAATAAACTATATATTTTGTCAATTTCATTCATTCTTTCGGCAAATTTTTTATTAATTTCAAATATTTGTTTCTCTTCTTCAGTTTGGTCTGCTAATTTTTTTGTTAACATTGCTCTTCCTCTTAATTCAATTACATTTTCAAAATTAATATTTTTTCCTTCATTTTTGTCATCTATAAATTTTCCAATAAAATTTAAATATATATCTTCATTATTTTTAATAGAAAGAATAAAAGTAGATTCTTTCATAATATTTTTTATTTGTTTTAAATTAGCCTGAGATCTATCTAATTTTTGTGTAAATAATTCTTTAATTTGTCCCCAATTATTAGTATATTTAATAAAATGAACAGCTATATTTTTTGTCTCATTAACTTTATTTTTTAAAATTTTTATTAATTCTTGATCAGTTGTAGCTTCTTCTATATCACCTAAATTATTTATAAAATTATTACACTTTATTAAATCTTGAATATCAGCTCCTGTTAAAAATGAATTTTCAGATTCTGTAATAAGATCTTGTATATGACGACAATCATCATCTGTTAATTTTAAAACAAAATCAAGAGATCCTTTTTTAAAATATAATGAATTTAATATATTTATAAAATCTTTATCTTCTTGTCTTTGATTTAATATTTTTATTTCATATTTTTCTAGTAATAATCCATATTCTTTTATTTTATCAATATTTATCTTTTTTGATAATTCATCTCTTAGTTTAGCCAATAAATCTGAAAAGTCTGTTTTTTTTACTTCAAAATATTCATTATCATTATTTTTAACTTTAAATTCTGAAATAAAATATATAGAACTATTAACTGCTTGAAATATTTCTTCTTTTTTTTTAAAAATTATTATTTCATCTAATAATCTTTGTAAATATAAATCATCTTTATCTTTTAAACCAAATTTATCTTTTAAAAATTTCAGCTCATATAATATTTTTTTATCATCTATACTTTTTAATGTTTTATAACATTCTTTTATTATTGATTCATCCATTTTATTTAGCCAATCATCTTCAAAAAAAGATTTTAATTCTTGAAAATCTTTTTCTGTCTGAGCAAAAATTTCATTTTCATTCTTTTTATCTTCTTCATTTTTTGTTGAATTAATTGCTTTTCTATTACTAAAAAAATCAGTAAAAAATTTTGATTGTTTTAATTTACTTTTTTTATTCAAATCATCATCAGTAAGAATTGTATACATTAAATCTATATTTTTTTTTGTTTCTTCTTTTTCTATTTCATTTAGCATTCCTTCATTTATTTTGGCTTCTAAATTTGTCATTTTTTTAATATTATCTTTGTGCGTTATTTCATAAAATTCTTTAAGCACACCTAATAATCTCTTTAAATATACAATAATTTTTAAAATTTTTTTATATTTTTCATCTAATTCATTCATGAAAGTATTAACTTCATTTTCATTTTTGAAAAATATAATATTAAGCCTATCTTTTATTATATTTTTTTTTTCTTTTGTATTCCACATAGAAAAAAATGAACTATATTGAATAGTTCCTGATTTGATATTATTCATAATTATAGATTTTAATCTTGAAGTATTTTTTATATAACTTGTTTCTTCTAATTCTGGATATTTTTTTAAAAAACCTTCTTTTAATATACCATCTAATAAAATAAATGATTCTATATTTAATTTTGTACTAAATAATTCTTTTTCTTTTATTACATAATCATCTATATTATTTAGAAATGATTTAAGGAATTCTTTAGAATTTGAACTTTTCATTATTTTTAAAATATCATCTCCATTTAATTTATCATCTTTATTTTTTGTAAAATGCTTAATTATAGAATCCTTTAATTCTTTTGATATTTCGTAATTTGTAATTAAATCTTTATATATATCACTAAGTGTTTGAATTGATGTTATATTATTTTCAATTGTATCTTTCAAAAATTCTTTAATATTTTTAAATCTTTGAGCATTAATATAAATATATAAAGAAACTTCTTGAATGAAATTTGGACATGTTTCAATTTTGTAAGTTGGCATAAGTTCTTTAAATTTTTTACTTAATAATGTGGCAGTAGTATCATTAAATATTGCTTTATCTTTATAATCAAATAATTTAAGTAATTTACCAAAATATTTCATATCATTAATTATATTAATTAGTGTTTTTTTAAAATCACTTTCAATATTTGAATATAATTTAAAAATATTTGATTTATTCCATTTTTCATAAAATTTATCATCAAGTTTTTCAAAATTAATTCCTTTAAGAGCATTTAAAGGATTATAATCTTTTGGACTATACTCTTTATATTTAAAATATGTACTTTCGTTTATTATAAAATCAATAATTTCTTCATTTGTTGATTCATCTTTTTTTATTGTTAATAATCTATTATGAATTATTTTTTTGATTTCAACTTTAAAAGATTTGTATAATTTTTGGCAAAGTGTCAAAGTTTTATTAATTAAAAATAAATTTTTTAAATTTTTGTTATCAAAATATTTTAAATAATTTTTCCAAAATTCCTCATCAAAAGAAATAAATAATATTTTATTGTCTATTTGAAAAATTAATATTGTTTCAATTTCATTTATTATTTTAATTAAATCATCTGCTTCTTTAGGCTTTGCCATTTTTGACATATTTATTAATTTTTTCTCTTCTAAACAGGAAATTGCAATTTTTTTACAATTATTAGAAATAATAGATAAAACTTTTTCTAATGAGCGCACATAAGATAGAGCTCCAATAATAATACTATATGTAATTTTTTCTTTTTGAAAAATTTTTAAAATAAGAGCATCTGGTACATCTAAACCTGGTAAATATTGATAATTATCTGGAAGGATTTCTATAAAATATTTACTTGTTTTTTCATTAATAAGTAAATCATGAACTTTCTCTTTTTCATAATTAATTCTAAAATATAATAACAAAGTATAAAAATATCTTATATATTTTTCTTTATCATCTTTTTCACTACAATGTCTAGTTATTAAATCATGTTTTTTTTCTAAAAGCTCTAAAATCTTTTTATATTCTATTACTTTCATTTCTTTTGGCAATTGAACTCTTTTTAATTTAAACATCATTAATAAAGTTTTTATATTTAAATTTGTATAACATGATTTTAAAACTTGCAAATAAAAATCTAGCATGAAATTTTGTCCTGTAATATAGCATTTGGAATCATCAATTAAATTTATATATAATTTATCTGCTTGCTTGGCTTTTAATTCTTTAAGAGCTTCATTAAATAGTTTTAATTGATCAAGTGTAGTAATATTATTTATATATTTAGGTGGAAGTGTCTTTCCGAAAAAACGGTGTTTATGCTCATTAAATTTGAAATTATAAATAAAATAATTTTTTTTATCTTCTCTAAATAAAATAATTCCTTCAAAATCAATTTTATTATAATTAAGAATTATTTTTGCCTTATATTTTTTATCTTTTATTTCTTCTTGAGTAATTTCAAAATAAAAAACTTTGGATAAAAAATCCTCATTTTCATATGTTTGTAGTTTATTCAGAATTAAATTGAAATTTGACATTCCTTTAGCCTTTGAAAGAGAATATTTAATTTCTTTATCAATTACTAATTGATTTGAAGTGATAAAAAATACTTTATCTTTCTGATTTTTGGTATCAGTCATAATTTAATATATAATTATTTTATTTATTAAATTTTTATATAAAAATAGCTATTAAATTTTTGCTTTATTAAAAAATAGTTAAATTATATTAGTTGTGGCTATTTCTATATTATTTTTTATTTCAAAAATTTTATCTTCACTAATTTTATCATAAATATATATATTTATACAAGTTATTTGATTTTAACTTTTATAAAAAATAATAATAGTTCATTTTTGTTTCAAAATCATATTATAAGCAGTGTATTTAGAGTTAATAAAGATATTGTATTCTTATCTTTTTTATAAACTTATTTAAATAAAATAAAATATTTTTTTAATTAAATTAAAAAATAATTTGAATTAAATTGAGAGAAAGGGATTGGGGA
>Ga0247609_10003843_pt1 | contig 15103 bp, 13 predicted proteins | sample 172DNAGHGlowgp2_FD_193487 | JGI IMG/M metagenome (GOLD analysis project Ga0247609, IMG submission 193487) | Sheep rumen microbial communities from Palmerston North, Manawatu-Wanganui, New Zealand - 1728 DNA GHGlow gp2 | ecosystem: Host-associated > Mammals > Digestive system > Stomach > Rumen ...
GCTCCCAACATAAGCTAAGAAATTCTAAAATTATTTTGTGGCACCCTTCCGTGTTAAACACGAACTCTTTCCACAAAATAATTTTGAATTTCTAACCTTACTCTAGTCACATTCGGAATGGCAATTGCAAATAATAAATATATTAATTTTGAGCATGAAAGAGGCGCATTCTAATAATTTACAATATTTTTTTGAACGCAATGAACGATTAAATAAAAAAATAAGGACACATACCTCAGCTTATGAAACCAAAGGAGTGTCCCCATATCCCCAAAAGAGGGAAAAAAAGAACGTCCCTTAATCCCTCAGTTTGTCCACATCATAGCATTAGAAAAGATAACTACAAATATAGAAAATACAATTATAGTTATTCCTCCGAATTTATTATTAAACTGTTTTATTTCATAAACAGCATAACCAATAGTATTTCCTAAAATATAAATACTAATAATTAAAAATATTAAATTATAAATAAAAATAGTCATTATATTCCTCCGAACCTTCGAATATTTTTCCGATTTCTATATATGAAGATATTAATTTCCTGTAAGCAACATTCCTGATTTTACAGAAGAGTCTACTTCAACATCAAAAAATGCGTTTTGATAATTTTCTAGCCAATTATAATTTTCAAAATCAGTGGTAGTGAAAAAATTACTTAAAGCGTAATTTCCAAGTGCATTTATGTCAGATTTTAGATTTTTAGAAGTTGTATATAAATATTCTAAAAAAATGGTTTCTAGATATTTATTACAACTATCTGAAATCATAGCTAAAGAGTTAGTGGATAAATTTTTAGTGTTTTCTGAAATAGAATATATTCTTCCAGATAGTTTAAATTTTAATTTAATATATGGTGTGGTTGTTGAGGTATCAATTTTAATTTTTACCTTATTTACAGGAGACATATAAATATCTAAGTAATTATTTTCGTCTGATGGATCTGGAATTGAAATCAAAAAACGATTTAAGTCATTTCTAATATTTAAAAATGAGATTGTTTCTAAACCATTTAATTCACCAACTAATTTATCATTTTTAAATACAGCAACACCAATATTTTCTGCATTATTTTCGCCTTGTATTGATGATTCACTTGCTTTTATTGTGTAATCTTTTTGAGAATTAAATTCATTTGTGTTTTTTTGTTGTTCTTTATTTATTCCTCCTAAAATAGCATAAGGTTCACATGTATTAGATGATAAGGAATTAAAAAAGTTTCCTATTGTTGCATTTGGCATATATCCTACAAATTTGCTTGAGGCTGTAAATGTTTCATAATATTTAGAAATTAAATTTTCCATTTCTGGTTTTGTTTCAGTAAGATAGTATTTTGCTGTACATTTACTAACAATGATATTTGTAGATGGTCTTATTTGAGTATCGTTAATTAAAGTATAAATTTCTTCAGATATTCCTTGCATAGCCAATTTTTCAGAAATTATAATTACTTTACAATGTGATAAATTTATGGATTTACCTAAATAACTATTTACTAAATTTATTGCATTACTAATAGAAGAACTTGTTACAGTATTTAAAATTGGTTCGACTTTTTCGGTTGATCCAGATTCTGCTGGTATAGGTTGGGTAAATTGAAAACTTACTTCTAATTTATTATTTTCTGAAGAGTCTATTCCGAATGGCGATAACATATGTTAAATCGTCTAAATTTAAAGATGAATATGAGGTTGAAAAGGAAATCATAAATATAATTATTAAAATAATTGCTAGAATTTTTTTTATAATATTATCCATTATTATTATATTCCTTTCGATTTTTTTGTAAATATGCAAAGATTAAGATAGTTATTCCTAAAATAAATATTATGCCTATTGCTAAAGTTGGAAAAACTTTATTTTCAAATATTTGTAGAGTATTTGAATTTTTTGGATACATAGATATAGCAAATACCAATAATCCAAAAATATCTATTAAAGGTTTTTTTGTCTCTATATTTGTTAATTTTTTAAAAATATGCATTGCAAATTTTGTAACTATACTAAAATAACAAGCAAAAGATAATATCCATATTAATAAAAATAAAGAGTCTAATCTTTCAAAAAAACTTCCAAATTCAATATATCTTGCAACATTGTATAATGGTGCTATTTCATTTGTATTTTGAAAAAATGAAAACATAAATAATAATGTGGCTACACTTAGAATTAAATATATTGCTGTTAGACCGACAGATATTAATGATATTTGTTTGAGTTTATCAGGTTCTTTTAAAAATGGTGGTAAAAAATATATAAAAGCTATTCCACTAAATGATGCTAAATTTGTGAGTCCTAATACAAAAGTATTATAAAAACCACCACCTAAAATTGGAAAAATTCGTTCAGGTATGAATTTATCTATATTTGCAATAAATAGAAATATCATACTAAACAAAATAATAGGAAAAACTATTAAATTTGTTTTTAATGTGGCATTAAATTCTAAACGATTTGCAAGTGAATTTGAAATTATAAAAAAACCAATAATAAAAATAATATTTGTCATTGGATAATATAATATTTTTAAACTTTCACAAAAATTACGTAGTAACATGCTAGAACTAATAATAAAATAGGCTATGAATATTATTCCAATAATATTTTTAAAAATTTTTCCAAATGCTAATTCGGAAATATCTATAATATCAAATCCAGGAAATTTTTTTAAAAGTTTATAAATAAAATAAGATAATATAATTGCTATTATACCTACATAAAGTAAATTTAAGATACTAGCTGATTGTTGATAACTTAGTATAATTCTTGGTAGTGCAGATATTGTATGTGTAATAACAATTGTAAAAATCAACATAATTGCTTCAAATGTTCCAATTTTTGTTTTTTGCATAATAAAATCCTTTCTTATTTAGGTGAATTTGTATGAAATTTCCATTTCATTGCAAATTTATCTTGTTCTTTTAATTTTTTAGGTGCTATATAAGGTGCTCTATATTCACGTTTCCAAATTGGTTCAAGTAAATATCGATTTCCTTTAGAAGAATTGGCAGGGGCATATGGGGTAGTAAATGAAACTCCAAAAGATTTTATACTACAAAGTAATGAAATATATGCAAATAGCCCAAGAGAAATACCTAAAAAACCGGAGATAAATCCTAATAAAATAAAAGCAAATCTTAAATATCTTAAGTGAAAACCAAATGTAAAATCTGTAATGGCAAATGAAGAGATTCCTGTTATTGCAACAATAATAATTAATATTGGACTTACAATACCAGCAGATACGGCTGCTTGTCCTAATACTAATGCTCCAACAATTCCGTATTGTGGGTCCAATAGGAGCAGGAACTCTAAGACAAGCTTCACGAATTAATTCAAAAGAAATTTCCATTATAAAAATTTCAACAATTATAGGAAATGGAACATTTTCTCTTGCTGCTAAAATGGTATAAAGTAAGCTAGTGGGTAGGATTTCTTGGTAAAAGCTAGTAATTGCAATATATAATCCGGGTAATAATAATGTCATAAAAGCAGATAAAAGTCTAAGAATTCTTAAAAAATTTGCAAAACCAGATTTTAAATTTGTATCTTCTGAAGAAACCAAAAAATCAACTAATATTGCAGGCATAATAATTCCATAAGGTGAGCCATTAACAAGTATGGCAACCCTTCCAGCAAGCAAAAATCTTGATACTTTATCAGGTCTTTCAGTTGATAAAACCTGCGGAATTCCAAGTATATTAGATTCTACAATTAATTGTTCTAATTCACCACCAGAAAAAAGTGAATCTATTTCCAAATTATTTAATCTATATTTTACTTCACTTACTAAATCATCATTTGCAATATTTTTCATATAACAAACTGCACATTTGGTTTTAGTTATTTTACCAACTTCTATATTTTCAATAATTAAATTTTCATTATTAGTAATTCTTCTAATTAAAGAAGTATTTGTTCTAATATTTTCTACAAATGCTTCATGAGGACCTTTTACAACAATTTCATTATTTGGTTTTTCAACATTTCTTTGTTTAAATCCTTTAGATTCAATATTAAAAGCTAAACTTAAAGTATCAATAAATAAGGCACAATTTCCACTGTTAATTCCATCAGATATATCTTCAAATGTTGAGACTTCTTTAACAGAATTTTGCGGAAGGAGACAACCCATTATATAATTTGAAAGATCAAATTTTTTAACTTTTCTGACAGTAATATTGTTTGTTACAGCTTCTGAAACAATTTTACTTTGTGTTCCATCAAACATATTATTTTTATTACGCATCATTAATGGACTTATTATAAATTGATCCATAATTTGAGAATCAATCATACCATCAATATAAAGTATAAATGCATTATATTGTTTTCCTCTAGCATTTATTGTGAATTCACGTAAAACAATGTCACTATTAATCATAGTATTATATAAAGTTTTTACATATTCGATATTAACACTTAAGCTAGGATAAATATTGTTTTTATTTTGTAAATTTTCTCTAGTATTTTCTTCTTTAGACTCTTCTTTTTCCATAATACTAAATTGATATTCTATTACAGGTGAATATGAAAAAGTATTTTTTATAAAATTTTTAATATTCATAGTCTTCTCCAAATATTTTTTTTTATTATTTGTAAAAATGAATAAAATATACTAGTTTTTATAATAAAAAAATGTTATAATTAGTGTAGTAAAAAAGGAGTTAATTATGAAAAGTAAATTTGCTAATTTTATTATGAGTTTAGTTATAATTTTAATTTTAGCTGTAATTATAATATTTGGAATTATTATATTTCAAGAAATCCAAGAAATAGATACTAGTGTGGAAGTTGATAATGATAATTTCCAAACGGTTATATCAGATTTTCATGATACTATTGATAATAATATAGAAACACCAAAAATAATAGAAAATCCATTAAATAAGATAAAAGATGCGAATACAAATGTGGGAAAAGTGGATTATAGTAATATCCAAATAGATAGATATTTTTATAATCAATTAGATGAATATTCTAAAATTATATACAGAGCTTTTGAAAGTAATAAAGAAAATATGAAGACTGGAACATATAAAATTGAGTTGGGAAGTACGTTTTCATCATTATTAAAAGAAGAAAATGGTCAAGATGAATTGCAAAAATATTATCAATCTGCAATTGAAGCATATACTTATGACAATTCAAGTATTTTTTATTTAAGTCCAAATAAAATGTATTTAAATATTGAAACTACAACAAAGGGAAACAATGTTATGTACAATGTCTATATAAATAATGGAAATGAAAATAATTATTTAGTAGATGGGTTTTCTTCAAAAGAACAAATAGATAGTGCAATTAATCAAATTGAGCAAGTCAAATACAGATTAGTATCTAATAAATCAGGAAATACATATAATGATATAAAAATGGTACATGATTATTTAGTTGATAATTTTGAATATGATTCAAGTTTATCTAGGCAAAATATTTATAATATTTATGGAGCTTTAGTAAATAATGTATGTGTATGTGAAGGATATGCGAGGTCTTTTAAATATTTAATGGATGAAATGGGTATACCATGTGTTTTAGTTATAGGACAAGGTACAAACTCTCAAGGACAAACTGAAAATCATGCATGGAATTATGTGAATGTAAATGGAAACTGGTATGCAATTGATTGTACTTGGGATGATCCTGTTATTATTGGAGGAGGAACAGCAAGTAGAGAATCAAAATATAGATACTTTTTGAAAGGTGCAATTAGTTTTAATGGAAATCACAATCCTAATGGACAATTTACGCCAGGTGGAAAAGTTTTTGAATATCCAGTTATAAGCAGTATAGATTTTTAAAAAGATAAAAGCATACTTTTTGGAAATTGGACACATGCTCCCAAAGGAGTAGTATCCAATATTCAAAGAGTATGTTTTAATTTATCTAAAGAATAATACAGATTAATCCACCACTGCCTTCATTTACTATTTTTTCAAGTGTCTCTTGTAATTTGATTTGAGCATCTTCAGGCATTTTAGCTAGTTTTGTTTGTAGCCCTTCATTGACAAGTGCATGTAAGCTTTTTCCAAATATGTTAGATTCCCAAATTTTCTTAGGATCATTCTCAAATTCAGAAAGCAAGTAATTAACTAACTCTTCTGATTGTTTTTCAGAGCCAACAATAGGGGATACCTCAGTTTGCACATTTGTTTTTATTAAATGAATGGATGGAGCTGTAGCTTTTAATTTTACTCCAAATCTAGAGCCTTGTTTTACCATTTCAGGTTCATCTAATATAAGTTCATCAATAGATGGAGTAACAATTCCATAACCTTTTCTATCAACATCTTCTAATGCAGAAGAAATTTTGTCATATTTCTTTTTAGTTGTAGAAAGATCAGATATTATGCTAAATAAGTCACCTTCATTTGTAACAGTAACACCAGTAATTTCGGAAAGAACATTGTAAAATAATTCATCTTTTAAATTGATTTCTATATTAACATTTCCATTACCTAATCCAATATCTAAAATTTTTGTATTAGCTATAATATCAGTTTCTTTTATTAAGTCAATACAATTAGAAATATCTTTTAGCATATTAGCTTTTTCAAAAGCTTCTTTTATTTGTTCAAATAGTTCGATTTTTAGAGGATGAGAAAGGTCCAATCCTTCAATCCATTTAGGAAGTTTAATTTTAATTTCACTTAATGGAAATTCATATAGAACTTTAGAAAACATATTATTTATATCATCAAGAGTTATATATTCACAGTTAGTAGGAATAACAGAGGTATCATATTTTTTTGATAGTGTTTGTGCTAGTTCTTTTGTATAGTCAGAATCTGGGTCAGTTGAATTTAAAAGAATAATAAATGGTTTATTTAAAGTTTTCAATTCAGAAACAACACGTTCTTCACTACTTATATAATCTTCTCTTGGAATATCTGTAATACTACCATCAGATGTTACTAATATTCCAATTGTTGAATGTTCTTCAATAACTTTTTTTGTTCCAATTTCTGCTGCAGTTTCAAAAGGAATATCTTCATCAGACCAAGGAGTTTTTACCATTCTTGGCATATCATCTTCCAAATATCCGTATTGCATTATCAACTAAATATCCAACACAATCTACTAATCGTGTTTTAAATTTTAAATTATTATCTAAAGTAATTTCTATTGCCTCATTAGGAACAAATTTAGGTTCTGTTGTCATTATAGTTTTTCCACCAGCACTTTGTGGTAATTCATCTTTTGCTCTTTCTTTCTTATATTCATTATCAATATTGGGAATTACAAGTAAATCCATAAATTTTTTTATAAATGTAGATTTCCCAGTTCTTACAGGTCCAACCACTCCAATATAAATATCACCATCTGTTCTTTTTGCAATATCTTGATACAATTTTGTATTATCCATTATAAACCTCCTTAAAAATTCAAATGTTTGTACTTGCTTTTACTTAATTAATATATATTGAAAAAATAATTCAATTATGACAAGTTTAAAAAAAAACTTGATAAACGATAAGTTGTATGGTAAAATAGCACTATTGGAAAATATATCATATAATACACTATATAAATGCTAAAGGAGATGAAACAAAAAATGGATAGAGTCCAGGAAGCAAAAAAGTTACTTGAAACATATAAACAAAAACATATTGCAGATTTATTAGATAGATTAGATGGTGAAAAAAAGCAAATTTTATTAGAACAAATAGAGAAAATAGATTTTGAACAAATGATGGAGTTATATGATAATACTAAAAAAGAAATAATAATTAAAGAAAATAAAATTGAAGAAATATCATATTTAGATAAAGAAAAACTTAGTGTAATGCAAAAAAAAGAATTTGATGATTTAGGCGAAGAAGTAATAAGAAATGGGGAATATGCTGTTGTTACAATGGCTGGAGGTCAAGGAACAAGATTAGGACATACAGGACCAAAAGGAACATTTAAATTAGATGTTTATGGTAAGGGAAAATATTTATTTGAAATATTAACAGATAATTTAAAGGAAGCAAATAAAAAATATAATTGTGTAATACCATGGTATATAATGACAAGTAAAGAAAATAATGAAGATACTGTAAACTTTTTAGAAAAACATAAATATTTTGGATATGATAAGGATAATGTAACAATTTTTGAGCAAAGTGAATTACCACTTATAGATAAAAATTGTAAATTTTTAATAAGTAAAGATTTAAAAATAAAAGAAGCCTCAGATGGAAATGGTGGTACATATTCTTCATTAAAAGCAAGTGGTTGTCTAGCAGATATGAAAGAAAAGGGAATAAAATGGGTGTTTATTGGTGGTGTTGATAATGTTTTATTAAAAATGGCTGATACAACACTTCTTGGAATGGCAATAAGTAAAAAAGTTCAAATAGCTTCAAAATCTGTAGTAAAAGCAAATCCACATGAAAAAGTTGGAGTTTTTTGTAAAATGAACAATCATCCTAAAGTTATTGAATATGCAGAATTACCAGAAAAAATGGCAGAGGAAAGGACAGCAGATGGAGAATTAAAATTTGGTGAATCACATATTATGTGCAATTTATATACTATAGAAGCTATAGAGAAAATAAGTAAAGAGGTTTTAATGTATCATAGTGCATTAAAGAAAAATTCATATATAGATGAAAATGGTAAAGAAGTTATACCACAGGTAGAAAATTCTTATAAGTTTGAGTCATTCATATTTGACGCTTTTGAATTTTTTGATGATATAGCAATTTTAAGAGGTAAAAGAGAAGATGATTTTGCACCAGTAAAAAATGCTACAGGTGTAGATAGTCCAAAAACTGCAAAAGAATTGTATGAAAAATATTGGAACAGAGAATGAAGAAGGTAAAAAATGGAAGAGTGTAAAATTAATAATTTATATAATTTAGAAGAAACAATAGCAAAGGAATTGTTAGAAAATTTAACTTATCCGTGGGAGGCATTACCTAAAATATCAGATTTTATTATCAAATTAGGTAATACTTTAGATTTAAATAAATATGAAAAAAAAGATGAGGACATTTGGATTGCTAAAAATGCGACTATAGCATCAACAGCTTGTATAAAAGGACCTGCAATAATTGGCGAAAATGCTGAAATAAGACACTGTGCATTCATTAGAGGAAAAGTAATTGTAGGAGAAGGAGCAGTTGTTGGAAATTCTACAGAATTAAAAAATGTTATTTTATTTAATAAAGTACAAGTGCCTCATTATAATTATGTAGGAGATTCAATTTTAGGATATAAATCACATATGGGTGCAGGTTCAATTACATCTAATGTAAAATCTGATAAAACACTTGTAGTTGTAAAAAATGGAGATATCAAAATTGAAACAGGACTAAAAAAATTTGGTGCAATGATTGGAGATGAGGTTGAAGTTGGTTGTGGTAGTATTTTAAATCCTGGTAGTGTTATTGGAAAAAATACTAATATATATCCTTTATCTTCAGTTAGAGGTGTTGTGCACAAAAATTCTATATATAAAAATCAAAATGAAATAATTAATAAAAAATAATATGAAAATGGACGGGTTCTAAAAATGAATCCGTCCAAATTTGTTTTGATATTGGCAATTTTACATTGATTGATTTCCTGGTATGAAGTAATCAACTACACCATATATTAAAGCACCTATAATAGCAGCTACCCATGATATAGAATAACCTGCTACAAAGAATTGTGTTACATATAATATAATAGCCGCTAAAGCAAATCCAACAAAGCCTTTTCCAAATGGACTAGCATTTAGTCCGGTAAATTTTACGACTAAATAATCAACTATTGTAAGAACAATAGCAGCAATTGCTAATGTCCAAATACTATTAATAGTAAATCCTGGTGTAAAAAATGCTGTGATTCCAAGAACTATTGCAGAAACTATTAATCTTCCTATGATTTGCCAAGCAGTTCCTGTTCCACTATTTGCTTCATTTCCTTGAACACTTGCCATAAGTCATAACCTCCTTAGTTTTAAAAATTCATTAAGTCTAATTTTTTAAGGTTCTAAAAATATTATTCACAAAAAAATATTTATTTATACACAAAAAAATAGTATATAAAAGTTAAATTATGTAAAAAATAATTAAAGATAAAAATAAAAATGGAGGAATAAAAATTGTTAATTACATTTTTTAGAACAATCATACTCTACATAATTGTTTTGATTGTAATGAGGCTTATGGGGAAAAGGGAAATAGGACAATTACAACCTTTTGAACTTGCTATATCAATTATGATAGCTGATTTAGCAACAATTCCTATGACAGATACAGGAATACCAATATTCAATGGAATTATACCAATATTAGGACTTTTAGCGATGCATTTAATTATTTCAATTATAAATTTAAAAAGTATTAGAGGAAGAGAAATCATTTGTGGAAAGCCAAGTATTTTAATATATAGGGGGAAAATTAACGAAAAAGCATTAAAAAAAGAAAGGTTTACTATTAATGAATTAGAAGAGCGCCTTAGAGGAAATAATATTGTGAATTTGGGAGATGTAGAATATGCTATTCTTGAAACTAGTGGACAGATAACAGTGATTCAAAAGCCTGAAAAAAGAAATACAATACCAGAAGATTTTAATTTTTTACCAGAATATGAAGGAATACCATATGATTTGGTTGTGGATGGTAAAGTAATGTATAATAATTTGAAAATTTTAGGTAAAAATTATAATTGGTTAAAAAAACAGGTGGAAAAATTTGATATGAAACCAGAAGAAGCATTAGTGGTTACTTTTGATGGAAAAGGACAGATTTTTTGCCAAAAGAAAGGAGAAACTTAAAAATTGTGGAAAGAATTAATAATTTGTGGATTGATTATTTTTATGATTTGTATAGGTAATGTAATAACACAAAATTATACGAAAATAACTGTTGAACAACTTTCCAATGATCTTTCTGAAGTAAAAGGAGAATTATTAAAAATAAAGAATGAGGGGAATAATATTGAATTAGAAAAAAAGGTAGAAAAAATAAGAAATGATTGGGATAAAAGTCATAATAAATTAGCTTATTATATTGAACATAATGAACTTGAAAAAGTAGAAGATAATTTTACAGGTATGCAAAGTTATATAGAAACATTTCAATATGAAGATGCAATTAATCAGTTGGATAAAAGTGTATTTATTTTAAATCATATTCAAGAAAAATATGCATTTAGTTTAGAAAATGTATTTTAGTTCAATAAAGACAGACCTTTTTGCTTTTTTTTACCACTGGAAACACCACTTCAAATAAGACTGGGGAGGACATATCCATATTTTTTTTCTTTATGATTGATTGGAGTGAAAATTAGAAATTGTTTATTATTAGAATGAGGGATGTTCAGGGCAAAATCAATATATTTATTATTTTCATTTTATTCCTCGGTTCCTGACATAAGTTAAGAAATTCTAAAATTATTTTATGGCACCCTTTCACGTCAAGCGTGAACATTTTCCATAAAATAATTTTGAATTTCTAACCTTACTCTAGTCACATTCGGAATGGCAATTACAAATAATAAATATATTGATTTTGAACATGAAAGCGGCACATTCTAATAATTTACAATTTCTTTTTAAACGTAATGAACGATTAAAGAAAAAAAATATGGATATGCCTCCCAAGTTTTATTTGAAGTGGTGTTTCCAGTGGCAAAAAGATTGCCAAAAGGTTTGTACCTATTGGCAATCTTTTTTTGAAAGTTCTGCATATTTTTTTAATTTATTATAAACTAAATAATTTACTGTTCCAGCAGGGAAGCGACCATTATTATCTTTCTTTCCAGCAGGAACGCCAGTTAATACTTCAATTCCTTCTTCTATAGTAGAAATAGAATAAATATGAAATTTCTTATCTTTTACAGCGTTTATGATTTCGTCAGATAATTGAAGATTATCAACATTTTGAACTGGTATCATTACACCATGTGAACCATCCAAACCACGTTCTTTACAAACTTGATAATATCCTTCAATTTTTTCATTTACACCACCTATTGGTTGTATTTGACCCTTTTGATTTACAGATCCAGTAACAGCTATTGATTGATTTATAGGAATTTCAGATAAGCTAGATAGTAAGCCATATAACTCTGTACTAGAAGCACTATCTCCATCAACTCCATTATATAATTGTTCAAAACAAATACTTGCTGTTAAACATAAAGGCATATCTTGAGCAAACATTTCACCTAAATAACCTGACAAAATTAAGACTCCTTTAGAATGTGTAGGACCTGAAATTTCAACTTCTCTTTCAATATTGATAATTCCATCTTTTCCAGTGTATGTGTTAACAGTGATTTTAGCTGGTTTTCCAAATGTATAATCTCCTACAGTCATAACTGTTAAACCATTTATTTCACCAACTTTAGAACCTTCAGTATCAATTAAAAGAGTATTTTCTTTTATCATTTCTAGATATTTTTCATCATATTTTTTTACTCTTTCAGTTCTTTCTTTTAATGCTTTATCAATAAATTCCTTTGTTATAACTTTAGATTTAGAAAGTTTAGCCCAGGTAGCAGCCTCGCCAACTACTTGAATTAATCTATCAAATTTTGTAGAAACTTTATTTTTATTACCAGCTAATCTTGAACCATATTCTACTAATCTAGCCATAGCTGTTCTATCTAAATGTGGTAGATTTTCATGTTCACAAAATCCGTGTACTATTTGAGCTAATTTATTAAGGTTCTCATTAGTAATTTCGGCAGATTCTTCAAATTCTACTTTAATTTTAAATAATTTTCTGAATTCAGAATCCATATTTAAAAGCATATGATAAATTTGACTATCTCCAATTAATATAACTTTTAAATTTAAAGGAATAGGTTCAGGTTTTAATGAAATTAAAACCATAGATGAACGTTGTTCATTTTGCATTTCTATTCTTGTTTCTTTAACTCTAAGAGCTTTTTTTAATGATTCATAACATATTGGATTTGATAATAAATCTTTTGCTTGAAAAATAAGATATCCTCCATTTGCTTGTTGCAAAAGTCCTGATTTTAACATTGTGTGATCTGTTTTTAATGAACCATAATAATTTTCATATTCTAGTGTTCCAAAAATATTATGAAATGAATAATCTGAATCCATAATAACTGGAGCACCATGTGTATTTGAATTATCTACAAATAAATTTACACGATAGTTTAAACAAGGATCAGGTTTTTTTACAGCAGGAACACCTGGCTGAGTCTGTGGTTGATTGTTTGAATCTTCTAAAAATGCAGATATATTTTTTAAAATATCATTTTTTACATCTGTTAAAAATTTATTAATTTTTTTATTTCTTTTATATTTAGATTTCAAGTAATTAATATGGACATTTATAGTTAGTAAAGCCACATTTGATTGCCATTCTGAAATTTTCTTATCTGATTGACGTTCAATTTCTTTTATTTGACCAATTACCTGCATAATTAGTTCTTGAACTTTAACAGATTTTTCTTCATATTGTCTTTTTACATTTTCAGGTAATTTATCAAATTCTTCTTCTTCAATAGCTTTACCATCAACAATAGGCATCATATAAATTCCATTTTGTACAGCCTTTACTAGAAAATTATATTTTGATGCATTTTGATTTAGTTTATCTAATAAAGCAGAACGTTTATCTTCAAATTTTTGTTTTATTAATGCTTTTTCTTTATCAAAATCATCATTATTAAAGGTTTTTTTAATATCTTTTTTGATTTCTTTAATAAAACCATCCATTGATTCTCTAAATTCTTTACCTTGTCCTGCAGGTAGTTCAACACTAATTGGTTGATTTGGGTTTTCAAAATTATAAATATAACACCAATCAGAAGGAACTTTTTTCTTTGTAGCAATTTTATTTAAATAATTTTTTGTATACATTGTTTTTCCAACACCACTAGGACCTTCTAGATATAGGTTATATCCATTAACATCAACTTGTAAGCCAAATTCAAGAGCTTTAATACCGCGATCTTGACCAATTCCAGATTGTATTGATTCTAATTCTTCAGTTGTTTCAAAATTAAAAATATTAGGATTACAAGTCATTTTTAAATTTTTATAATTTATTTCATTTTTATTTTTCATTTGTTTCCTCCATTTTTATCATAGTATAACCAATTTTTATTTATTTTATATTAGTTAATAAAAAATGTAAAGAAGTATTAAAAAAAAAATTTAAAAAATGAAATACTTGCATTATTATATAAAAATATATATAATATATGATGATTTTATTAAAAAAAATAGACATATTAAGAAGGAGTAAATATGAGAGAGCCAATACATGATTTTATGAAATTTACAGATTTAAAAGATATGTTAGAAAAAACAGGTGAAAAATATGGTGATAAAACTGCATATGTTTTTAAAACTGAACAAGAGGGAAAATTCAGGGAAATTAAGCATAATGAATTTAGATATGATATAAAAAAATTCGGAACAGCATTATATAGTTTGGGATTAAAAGGAAAACGAATTGCTGTAATTTCTGAAAATAGATATGAATGGGGAGTAGTTTATTTATCAGTTGTAACAGGAGCATCTATTATTGTTCCTTTAGATAAGGCGCTTCCTGATAATGAAATTGAAAGTTTAATAATGCGTTCAGAGGTAGAAGCGATTGTATATTCAAAAAAATACAACTCAATTATGGAAAAAGTAAAATCTAATAATACATCAAATGTTAAATATTTTATATCTATGGATTTAGAAAAAAATGAAAATGATATATATTCTTTTAAGGGATTAATGGAAAAGGGAGAGAACTTATTAAATCAGGGTAATACAGAGTTTTCTGATGCTAAAATTAATCCAGATGAAATGGGTATAATTTTATTTACATCAGGAACAACAGCTGTTTCAAAAGCAGTTATGTTATCACATAAAAATATTTGTACAAATTTAATGGATATAGCAGCAGTAATAAAATTAACAGAAGAAGACAGATTATTATCTTTTTTACCATTACATCATACATTTGAATGCACAGTTGGTTTTTTATATCCAATTTCCAAAGGATGTTCAATTGCTTTTTGTGAAGGAATCAGACATATTGCAGAAAATGTAAAACAATATCAAGCTACAGCAATGATTTCTGTACCTGCATTATATGAAGCTATTTATAAAAAAATAATGAAGGGTATAGAAAAACAGGGT
>Ga0247609_10003845_pt1 | contig 15101 bp, 12 predicted proteins | sample 172DNAGHGlowgp2_FD_193487 | JGI IMG/M metagenome (GOLD analysis project Ga0247609, IMG submission 193487) | Sheep rumen microbial communities from Palmerston North, Manawatu-Wanganui, New Zealand - 1728 DNA GHGlow gp2 | ecosystem: Host-associated > Mammals > Digestive system > Stomach > Rumen ...
GATAATTCTAATCTTGAAATGTTTTATGCAGAAATACCTTCAATAGCTATTCATGCTATAAATGTATGTAAGAAATTAGGATTTAAAAAGACTGGCTACATTCCAAAGAATATGCCATATACAAACGCTTTAGGACAAGTTAAAATGTATGACACATTTATATACGTATATCGAAGCGATATAGATAGGGAAATTAAAAAAGAATTAGAAAGTATATTATCGGAGATTAACAATTAGATGGTACAATGGATTGATGAGTTAAAACAAACTAGTGCTGATAATATTCAAGGGTTAATACCCAGTAATTCAGTACCCGCCAAAATTTTAAAAGGTGGTGCTACAGGATTAAGTAACTTTGGTTACGATACTGCAAATTTTATTGCAGGTTTGCCTACAAATGGCTTTGTAAACCCAGCATATATACCTAAGCAATTTAAAGAAGATTTACAAGCAATAAATCAAAGCCCTGCGATGATAAAACAAGGTATTAAGGATTTTAAAGCTAATCCGATAGAAAAAACCGCTGAAGCTGCTGGATATTTAGCAGGAGGGTTAGCACTAGGAGGAGTAGGAGTGAAAGCTACACCAAAGGCTACTCCAAAGGTTGCACCAAAGGTTACCCCTAAGACTATTTCAAATATACCTACTATTCCCAAAAACAATAGTGGAGCTAATATTAAAGTTAGCCCTAAGCCTACGACAGTTCAAGGATTGACAGAAAGAAGTAAAACAGTTACAAATAAGACTCCAATCAAAGAAATAGAAACACCCAATTATATTCCGAACGATATAGAGCCAGCTTTAAAATATGCTATGATAGAAAGTAGAATTACAGGTAAATCTATACCTGAATTACATCAAGTATACAAAGATGCTGTAAAAACAAATGCTACGGATTTAGTTACTATTGACAAGAATGGAAACATAATAAATCCTATTGCTGGCTATGTACCCAAAAAGCAGCAAGTAAAAATCTCAGCATTAAATAATAATCCTGAGCTATCTTTATATCATGAGTACATGCATATGCTTCAAGATAGATTATTACAAGAAGCTAGAAGTGGTAATGCAGTAGCTAAACAAGTATTAGATGATATGTACGGTATTTCAAATCAAAGTGTATACAATGATGAATTATTATCAAGGGCTGCGCAATGGACAAGACCTGAATATACAATTGATTTAAGAACTATGGATGCACTAGGATATACACCTGAACAAGCGATGAATGCAGGAGTATATGCAGAAAGATTATTTAATGGTAATTTTTTAGAATAGGAAAAGGATAGATGCCAAGATTTCACAGAAAAAAAATAACACAAGATGCTGCTGGGATTAAACATGGGTATCGTAGCGGATTAGAAAAGAAATTCAGACAAGAGCTTGAAGAATTAGGCATAGAGCCTAACTATGAAAGTCAAAAGTTTGAATATATAATTCCTGAAAGTAAACATATTTATACCCCCGATTTTCCAGTAAGCCCTCATATAGTTATAGAAACTAAAGGAAGATGGGTAGTAGAAGATAGGATGAAGATGCTTCTACTTATCGAGCAATATCCTAATATTTCTTTTAGAATGGTTTTTCAAAATGAAAATCAGAAGATTAAAAAAGGGAGTAAAACATCTTATGCAGACTGGTGTGATAAACATGGAATTATGCATGCAAATAAAAACATTCCTACTGAATGGGTTGAAGATGTGTTTGACGACTTGTGTGGAAAGTATGTAAAGAAAACTTAATATATAACTTGAAAATTAATCTAACATAGTTTATAATGTAATTATATAATAAATATAGGAGATACTATATCTATGGCTAAAATGGCTAAAGACACTCAAACGGATTATACACGAGGTGGTAAGACTATCTCAGATACTGCCATTTCTTTATATCCTACAAATTTACAGAGAATGGACTCTTATTTAGATAATCCATATAGAAGATTAAATTATTATCTAGACAATTATTATGATAACAATGTTAATCAATCAGACTTCCTGAGAGGTTATAATCGCAGAATGGCAAACGCTACTGCTAATAATTATGCAGCTACTAGTGGCGGTTATAGTACTTCGGGACAAAGAGCTTATAACGACCAACAAATGTATATGAATGATTTAGCTGCAAGATTAAGAGCACAAGGTGTAACTGATGCTCATAATATGGCTAATCAAGACTTCCAGAATATGAGAGGTGCTAATGCTGATTATAATGCTGCATATCACTTAGGCAAAGACTATTCAGATATCGAAAGATATAATAATATGGTAGACCAAAATAATTCATTCATGAACCAATTAGGCGGAATAGCTGGAGGAGTTGGAAAAGTCTTTAGTGCTATCCCTACTCCAGCAACTCAAGCTATAGGGGCAGGATTGCAAGTAGGTGGAAACTTAGCATCTACAGATGTGTCAAGTCTTGCTAGTAGATTAGGAGTTAGTGGCGTTCAGGGTTACGGAGCTGGAGCTCAAGGTGATATGTATACTAACATAGGGGAAGGATTAGCCACTACAGCCAATAGATATCCTAACGGCTTATTAGGTCAATTATATGGTGGTAGTCGAACTAGACAGGTTAATAGCCCTAATTCTACCTTATTTACTCCAGAGCAGTTAAAAGCATATGGTATTGACCCTAATTCAATATAAAGGATAATATAATGGCTAAAGTAAATACTCGAGAAATTAAAGATAAAATTATTGCTAAATGTCAAGAATTAGGAGTTAATCCTTATCTTGCATTAGCGGTAGCAAAACAAGAAAGTGGATATAATCCTAATGCGAAATCGCCAGTGGGTGCACAAGGTATATTCCAATTAATGCCAGCAACTGCTAAAGGATTAGGTGTAAAGAATGCTTTTGATATCGACCAAAATATTGATGGTGGTGTAAGATATTTAAAACAAAAGTTAAGAGAATTTGGTGGAGATATTCGATTGGCTTTAGCTTCTTATAATGCTGGAAGTGGAGCTGTTAAAAAATACAAAGGAATTCCCCCTTATAAAGAAACTCAAAATTATGTCAAAAGTATAATGGCTGAATTTAATAGAACTCAGAAAAATAAGGATAATAGACAAATGGTAGCTAATAACTATGTAGGTCAACCAACTGGTGCTTCAGCTCCTTTAGAAGGACAAGTTACAAATAATCAAGCAATTAGCCCTGTTGACCCTTACGGATATAATCCATACTCGCAAAGTGCAGATGTATACAATCAAAGGGCAAAAAATCCTTTGAATTACCAAGAACTTTATAATGCTTATAATACTGCACTTCCAAGTTTGGCTAATATGACGGATGCGGAAAGAGCCATGTTACTTCCTCAAACGGTCGACCCTCAAGTATTAGCAGATTTAGAAAATCAAAGAGTTCAACAAATTTTATTAGCTAATCAAGTGTTAGCAAATCAAAGAGCTACTAATCGGGAAGCCCTTAATCAGAGATACCAAGAATTAGAACAACTTTATGCACAAGACCCAAGATTAGCTAATGGTGGTTACCATATTGACCCTAATGCTATAGAAGTAAATAGGGGTGCACAAGCATCTATGGATTTATTGGCAAGGCAATCAGGTAGGCAGCCAATGCAATTAGAAACTCCAGAACAATATGCTAGACGTCAATACGAGGCTCAAATAGCTAATCAATACGGCATACCTTATGATGTATATATGAATGCTGAAGCTAATAGATTGAATAATGTAGCTAACTTGAGAGCTTTTCAAATTCAACAAATGATTGCGGATGCTAAAGCTCAAGGGGCTAATGACCAACAAATTATTCAAGCTTTAGGCGGTTCTGATACTGCTAAACAATATGTAGACTCATTTAACAAGGCTCAAGAATTAAGACAAAAGAACTTTGATGCATTAATGCAAACAAGACAAGGCTTAGGTCAAAATCTAGTAACCCAAGTAGGTGGTGTAGCACAACAAGGACAACAAGCTGATATAGAAGCTATGAAGGGTACTGCTGCTTATAACCAAGCTATAGCTGAACAACAACTTAAAGATGCTACTAATATGTATGTTGCAAATAGACAGGCTGAAGCTCAAGAGCGTGGACAAGATTTAGACTATGGTATTAAAAGCAAAAGACTTCCTGCTCAAAATTACCAAGATATAGGTATAGGTGCAGCTAATTTACAATATGCAGGAATGCCAGTTAACTATCAAGTATTGCCTAATAATGTACGTGGAGCGATTATTAACCCTGCATTAACTACAGATGAAATTAATCAAATACAAGGGAATACTCCGCAGGTTAAGCCGTTAAGTTTTCAAGGATTAATGAATAAATTTAGTATAGATAATCCTTTTTTGAGAACTCCTCAAAATAATAATCAATAGGAATTTTTAAATAATGCAACAATTTTATAATCCTTTTATTATACCTCAAACAAGTAGTCGACCTTCTGCTCAAGATTTAATAAATCAGCAAGAACAAGCTGAAGCCGAAGCTAACCAACTTGATGCACAGCGTATTAGACAAGAATTAGCAACTCAACAACAAACTCAACCTCAAGCTCAACAATCCGCCAGAGAAGCTAGACGGGCTAACTTACTTCCCTTCGTTAACGCTGCATTAGATGTTAGTGAAATGGGAACTGGTTTAGCCCATATGGGAGCACACCCTATAGAAACATTAAAAGATATCGGTAGCTATTTTAAACCTTCGTTTACTAGCGAAAACTATTATAGAAATCAAGGGAATTTAGCTAAGATGGCTATCGACCCTGCTGTTAGATTGCATGATTTTTTATTATCAAACTATGACATAAAAGCTAGTGATTATGCGGATGTGCTAAATGGAAAACAAACTATAGGTCAATTAATAGGTAGAGCTGCTTATAACGCTTATAAAAATCCAGTATCTACTGCATTAGATTTAGCTTCTTTTGGTTTACTAGGCAAGGTTGGAAAAGTTGGTAAGGCAGGAAAAGTTGAAGATGCAATCAATTTAGCGAGACAAGAGGTAAGAAGTAAAGGTCAAAAATTTATTGATACCGCAGAGGAATTTAAAAAAGTTGGAACTGAAGCGGATAGAATAGGAGCTATTGAAGCTTTAGAAACTGGTAAAGAAGTTACAGGTACTACTAAGCAGGCTACTAAAGTATTATCTAAAATGGTAGATGAATACGATGCTATGATACCTCAATATGCTAAAGTTAACAACTTTGAGCTTGCTCATAATCAAAGGATGGTTAGAAACGGTAAAGCTGGTACTGTAGCAGAAGCTGAAAAGCAATTAGAAAGATTTAAAAATCCTGAAATAGTTGATGAAACTCTTAGTCTAGAAGAAGGACTAAATCAATTAGAAGGAGGTGCTAAGCCTGTATCTCAAATAGATTTTAAACTAGTTGAGCAAGCAGCTAAAGAAGGCGATAACCTAGCTCTTGATATTCTAGAGTCTAAAAGATTATTTGATAATAAACGATTAAAGCCAGTACCTCATGGTTTAGCTGAAGTAGCTAGAACTGATAGTAATATAGCTTCAGTAGCAGCTATGACTGACAGATTATATGCAGGAAAATATTCAACTAGAGCTTATGGTAATGCAGCTTATGAGGATATCGTAAAGCAATTAGAAAATCCTGATACATGGGCTGATACTCAAATGAAGGGTTTTGTTGAAGGTACTATAGCTGACGAATTAGCTAAGACTGGCAAGATGGGCGGAGTTGATGTAGTTCTAGAAAATACCAAACCTCAAGATGTGCGATATTTAGATAGAACTTTATTAGAGCAAGGTAAACTTACCGAAGCTGTAGGGAGGGCTATAGATAATACTCCGAAAAGTCCTACGGATATTCCAATAGATAAAACTATATTAGGGGAGCTTAGAAAACAATTAGATACTACTAATGGAGTTAAACCTTTTGGTAATAGTTACATGAATGATACTTACGGAACTGGTAAGCAAATGGCTTTAATATCAGGTGGATATCTTGCAGGTAACTTTTACACAGGGACTTTAAATGCTTTGATAAATGCAGGGTTAAATCCCGCGGGAATGGCTAGAGACTTTGCTGAAGCTATAGCAACTAAAGGTAAGTTAATTAAAGAAGCTGGAATATACCGACCAGTAAAAAGAACAAAATCCAGAATGGAAACTAAACCTTTTCAAATGCTGGAAAAAGCTAATAAACCTATAGCTGACTTTCTAAATGCAGTTGATGCTAAAATGCAAAATACTTTAGCCGAAATGGCTATTCATAGAAATTTAAGAGAGAGAGGTATTCAGTTTGGCGATAGACTCAAAGCTCTTGAAGATATGGACAAGATAAGTCTTGCTGAAGTAATAAGAGACGGAAATTCAGTAGCTTTATTACATCCTTCGCGTACACTCTTACCTAAATCCCTTCATGGTGTAGTTGGAATAGTTAACCCATTCTGGCGATGGATGGACACCGCAGCTCAATCATCTTATTATATGACCAAGAAACATCCTATAATATCTAACTTGATTTATAATAAGTTCGCTGGAGAAATAGCTTTTGATAAGGAAATGCAAGATAGGCTTAATTTAAAAGTATCATCCGATAAACCTTTTGTATCGTATCGATATAATCCTTACACTAAACAAGTTGATGAAGTTAGTTCAGAATTCTTGCCAGCAATGAATACAATGAAGTTTATAGGCGAAACTGCTAGAGCTATAGATAAAGGTGATATTTCAGATTTACCAGTTAATATTACTCCTGATAGTATTCCACTATGGAGCGCTATTATAAATGCCAGCAGGGGTGTAAATAAATACGGCAAGCCAATAAGACGTCCAGAAATGGATAGACAAACTCAATCTGCTATGGAAATAGTAAACGGTTCACGTAGGAGATATAATCCAGAAACTAGAGAATGGGAACGTGTAGGTACACAAGCAGATGAAATATTGGGAACTGCTATTCAGGAAATGTTTGGCCCAGCTAGAATATTTAATAAGACTGTAGCTCCAGCTATGGCAGGTGCTTACAACTTCTTTACGGGAGATAATATTAGGTATTATCAACCTTACGCAAATCAACCTATAGGCGAATTTGCTAGAGGAGGAGAAATACCTTCATATGCAAATCCTAGAAGTTCAAAGGCTGGACTAGAAAGTATAAATACATTATTAGGTCAATATACCAGACCTTATGATGAAGAATATGAAACTAATAAAGATAAAGTATCTCCTGCAGCATTCTTAAAAGCTAGAAGGGGAGATGCAAGATACGATGTAAGAACTCAAGAAATATTAAATAGGTATAGATAATTATGACAGAAGTAACACCTTTTGAATTACCTCGTCCAGATTGGTACGATAGTGACGGAAGAATTTATAAAGATGCATTAATTGAAAACTTTAACGCTATAGAAGCTAGATTAAAACAATTAAGTGCATTAGGTCAACAAGTTATCGGACAAGGTGGCGAAATTATAGATACTAGCGATATTCATCTAGATGATGTTACGCTAGAAGATTTGCCTAATAAAATTCTTAATTTGCGCTCCTTTTTAACTATAATGGATTTATTCAACTATCCTATAGAATTAAGCTTTAACGGGAAAAAAGTTGTTAGATGTTGTTACTGGAATGATGAATTTGATTATGTTACACTAACAAATAAATCTACAGGTTGCAGTGATACTAATAAGTATGTTTACTTAAATTACGTAGATAAAACTATTTCATCTAGCGATAATCGTACAACTCCCACTAATTCAATTCTTATAGGTGTATATGCTGATGGACAGATAAGAGGGGTGGGTTCTTTCCAATATTCTAATATTAACGTTCTATATTATCTTGCGAGAATGGGTAATGAAAGAATATATAAATACACAGAGTCATTGGGAGGTGGAACTCCTGAAGGTGTAGTGGTTAACGGACGTACTATAGGAGACCTCTCAGGATGGCATGAAAGAGGATGGACAAATCCTACGTTTAGAGATATAGGGAGACCATATTAATTATGACATATGATTTTTTTAATACTTCAAACCTAGCATTCGGGAATAAATTAACAAAGGCTTTCCTAAATCTAACTAAGACTACAGATGATGTTTATATTAAATGTCAAGAAATATTTGACAGATGGGATGCTTACCAAGGGTATCTAAATAGAAATTATGCAGTGCCGAGACCTCAAGAAGCTGACAACCCTGTTAGAAGTAACGAAATGTATGATTTATTGAGGAGTGAACCTTTTCATATTGAAACTCTAAAATATGAGAATGGAAGATTACAAGTAGTAATTCATAAGTTTAACGTTAATACTAATAGGATATCCAAATTAACCTTGAACACAACTGCTAAGTCTGGGTATGTCTTCTATAGAGAAAGCACATCAAATCAATCAGGCGTAGGCAAACTTCAAAGAGTAGCTGACATGTCTAGCGGAGTAGGAACTTTCTTATTTCAATACAGATTAGATAATGATAGTGTAGTTAATATTATTGATGACACTTCAGATTTAAAATTGATACCTTTTGATACAAACCAATATACTACCTTAACCAGAGAAAATATTCAATCATATCCGATAAGAGAAAATTATAAAAGATTTGATGGGGATACTGAATATTACGGAACTTCGGAAAGTTATAACTATACAGTACCTGAAGATATGTGTATTATCGCAGTAGGTAGCCAAGCAGGATTAAGAGTTAGAAGAGGTTCTACAATAATATCTCAATATGGTGGTTATCAGCAAGGACACTTTATAGCATTCTATGCTAAGAAGGGTGAAAAATATACTTTCGATAATTGTATTCGTATCTTTAAAATAAAATATAATCAAACTAAGGCAAGCTAAAAGGATTAGAATAAATGGTAAAACAATTTAAGAATAGAGTAAGAATAGCAGATGTGCAAAAAGAGTTTGATACTCTATGTTCTAGAATAGATAACCTTAATCAAAAAATTCAAGACGTAACAGAAATTGGAGAAGATTTTGATTATAGTGAAGGTTCTAGCCAATTAGCTGCTGCTGGTTATACCCTTACTGTAGGCGGATTAAAGAAGGTTCTAGAAGCTTGTGATGGTACAGTTTTAGGCGCTAGAGCATTTAGAGTTAACGATAGTCATATTAAAATGTCTGGAGGATATCTAATTACTAAAGATGGTGGATATAGATTGCCAGACTCTTATTTAACTATCCCGCAAAAATTTAGAACTCTTTATTTTAATCCCGAAACTAAACAATATCAATGGACTGCTAAAGGTAGTAAGATTGTTATAGTTGAAGAAGAAAAATTAATTACTAGTTATGCAGTTGAAAGTACAAATTTCCCAACTTATTATTATTTTCCAGTCTACGGGAATAATAAAGCAAATCAACCTCCAATACAAAACCCAAACACTAGCTATAATTGGAAGAGAGGGGTATGGTTATATAAATGGAATGAAACTGAAAACATTGACGAAAATTTAGCAAATGGATGTTTTGAAACCAATATCGCGAATTATGAGCATGTACTTTGTCCATTAAAAGATGAATGCACAATATTAATTGATGGTGTTCAGAATAATTACAATAGCACTTGTATAGTTCTAGGTTATCTTGATGGCGATACAAATCTATTTACTCCTAAAATGAAGTTCGACCATGACCATAATGGATACGGTACTACTGGTTCTTATAAATGTAATTTTAGTTATTCTAATCCAAACCTAACCAAGATTACATCAAATTCCGATACGAACGTGTTATACGGATTTAATTTAGGTTTTGGGGAAAATAATCAGCCTGACCACGCTTTCTTTAGCAATGGAGATAAAAGCGGGAAAATGGATACAAAAATACATTTTTATATTGACGAATTAAATAATCAAAAACTTGATGTATCTATGATTTTAAACGGAACGGAATATTCAGTCGGTAGTTATACTATGAGTAATAAACTTTCTGACTATAAGATTAATTGCATAATAGGGAATTTTAACCCTAGTGCAGTAAGGGATGAAGATGCTACAGATACAGGACATCTAATAAATGAAAATAGGTGTATTGTCACAGATGAAAATAACGTAGAACACAAATTAAATCTAACTGAACAATCGCTTACTTATTATGTTGAACGTGAAGTAGAAGGCGATGATGCTGCTTATAAAATATGTGATATAAATATGAATAGGGGTAGTATTTATGCTAACGACCACTTTGGGGTTCAAAATGAAAATATTTACGGAACTTATGAAATAAGTATACCTAATAGAACTTTCCCAGCTAAAGAAGATAATAGTTCGGGCAAGGGTAAATTTACAGGTTGGTTAGATTGGGGAAGTTTAGACAGTTACTTAAATTGTTATGAAGCTGTAGATAATTCTAGTGCTCCTAAATTTGTAGTACCGATATGTTGTGCAGAAGCGGATGATGGAGATAGATACGAGGTTTACTTTGATAACCTTAGAATAGCTTATAGAAAAGGTTTACACAGATGGTGTAATTGGCAAACAGGTATGAATTATATTTATCTTCCAAAAGGCGTAGCTAACCCATTCAATTATAAACTACATCATGTTGGTTGGGATTTAAATAGCTATAGCTTAAAGACAGATAATCCTACTAAATGTTCAGCACAAAAACAATTTAATGTTAAGATAAGTAAAAAATTGAAACAAAAGACTTTATAAATTATTTTAAATGGAGTATAATGTTGATATGTATATTGATGCAGTTATAGTAAAAGGCGAAACTAAAGGATTTTCAAGTACAATAAATGTACTGGATGAAGATACTAATAATACATTCGTTCCTTTAGATTTAAATGATTATACTGTCCAGTTTAGAGTAATGGGCTCTGCGACTGCGGATGCTGAAGTTTTAGTGGAACATCTAATTACTCAAAATACTGATGTAGAAATTGAAGGACAGATTACAGAGCCAGAGCAAGGACAGTTTACTTTTGTAATAACAAAGGAAGATACTGAAACTTTAGGCTTAGGTAAATTCCCAATTCAATTAAGATTACTAAATGCTGAAACTCTTGAACATGAATTCACTATTACAGAAGGTGGATTAAACGGAGAATATAACGCAATAACAATAGTACAAGTCTAGGAGATTGTGCATAATGACTAACGAAGCTAAATTTAATTTTTACATTAATAGGCAGGGTATAAGAGGTCGCAAAGGCGAAAAAGGTGATACTGGCTTTTCTCCTACAGTAGAAGTGAATACTAATACTGCTGCTGAATATACGTTAAAGATTATCAATGAAGATGGAGAGTTCATAACAGATAACCTACGAGGTTCTGCCGTAGAAGATAGAGGTGGAACTTACATGCGTTACGACCCTGAAACTCAAGAAATGTATGCAGGTAATCCTGATAGTGCAGCAACTAACCAAGCAGGTGTAGTAATTATTGCAGACCAAAATAGTATAGAAAACATTTCAGGTGATACAGTATTAACTCCTGAAGGATTTGTAAATAATTTAAAGACTTTCTTGAAATCTTCAGACAATAGCGTATCTATTACACAGGATGAAGAAGATAGTAAAACTGACTTAACAGTAGATTTATCAGGCATTAGCGGGGATATCTCAGGCTTAGAGTCTAGAATGACGGGGTGTGAAAGTGCTATAGACACTATAGAAAATACTACAATCCCAGCAATTCAGGGTGATGTAGACCAATTAGAACTTGATGTAGCAGACAAAGTGGATAAAGTAGCTGGCAAAGGCTTATCAACTAATGACTTTACAAATGAAGATAACGATAAGTTAATGCATGCAGTGGTCGATGAAGATTTAGCTGATGTTGCATTTAGTGGTGATTATAATGATTTAGATAATAAGCCAACCATTCCAGTTATTCCAGCAAATAACTTAACAGGTGATAGTGTTGATGGTACTACTATAGTGTACGATAGTGCAACTGGTAAGATTAGTGCAACTGCACAAACACCTGATTTAAGTAACTATATGACACTGAATAGTGCTCAGAATGTATCAGGCACTAAATATTATGAAGGTGATACATTAAAGGTTAAGAATTCAACTTCAGGTGATTACGGAAATGTAGCTGCTTACGATAACACAATTTATCCTACAACTATAGAAAACTTCAGTCAAGCTGGTGGCGTGATGATTGGAGGTCTTCCGAACGCAGGGCTTAAAACATTAACTGCTCAATGGATGACTGAATACGATAGTACTTTACAAGATTATCGATTAGCTCAAATATTTAATGATTATAATTTGATTGGTGGTACTAATGTAAGTATCATTCAAAATCCTACTACTGGATTATATGAAATTGTAGCTCATGATACTACCTATACTGAAGGTAATGGTATTGATATCAATAATGCTAATCAGATATCTGTTAAAGTAGACGGAGCGTCTATCGTTATTAATAACGATGGAGAGTTAGAAGCTACAGCTCAAACTCCAGATTTGAGTAATTATGTAGATAAGACTAGTTCTCAAGCTATTACAGGTACTAAAAGTTTTGGAACTGTTACTAATTTTGGTACTGATAATCCTATAACTATTAGTGCAAACAGAGCGGGCGCAAACAGATTTAGCAGTATTAAAGGTAGTGCTCCAGTAAACCATTTAAACACAAACAGTGCAGGACAAGTTTGGGGATTTGATAAAGACCCTGTATTTACTAACGGAACGACTGGTGGGGAGTCAAGTGTTCCTTCTAATTATCAACCTTATTTGAGATACGGTAATATTACTTCCACTGGTGGAACTATAAGCATTACTAACAATGGAGCTAGTGGTATAAACCTAGAAGCTCAAGGCGGTGCGGAAATAGATGATACTACCGTAAGTACTGATACAGTATATTCTTCTGATAAAACTGTAGATTTCGTAACTGGTGCTATTCAAGATGCTTTAGACACTGTAGCTGACGAATTTGTAGCTAAAACAGATATCGCCACTAGTGCAGCAGCTGGTATTGTTAAGCCTGATGGAAGTACAATTACAGTAGCAGCCGACGGTACTATTTCAGTAGCAGGCGGAGGAGGTTCGTCTTATTCCGCAGGTTTAGGTATTAATATAAATGCTAATAACGAGATAAGCGTTAAAAATGACCGAAGTAACGGTATATACTTTAATGCTAACGGAGAACTTGCTGTCGCTTGTGACCAAGCTACAATAGGTATTAATAGCTCAGGAAACCTAGAAATTCTTAGTGCTCCCGCTCCGTCTAACATGGTTACGACTAATACTACCCAAACTATTAGTGGGTCTAAAACATTTAGTGCATCCGCTAGTAATCTTACATTTAGTAATGGTTTTAACTGTGGTAATTCCGCGGGTACTCCATACTTTTCTGTAGCTAAGGGCGGTTCTTATGGTTCAGAAAGTACAACTTTAAACGTACCAAGTAATTTTATTATTCACCCGCATGGTACTGGCTCTACATATGGAAGTGTTATTATAGGTGGGTATAAAAGTTCTGTAGGTGCTCCGTATTACCATAACTTTTATAACTCAAGTAATCCATATTATCCAATAGCTCACGCAGGCAATTTAACTTCTACAGGTGGAACTGTAACTATTACTCAAAATGGTGCTATGATTAATTTAGAAGTTGCTGGCGGTTCTTCAGGTGGTGTGCAAAAGGTAACTGACACTAATCCTGCATTAACTCCTAATGCTAGTAACCAATGCACATGGTCGATTACAAACAGTTTAAATACTAATGAAGCTATAGTACAAATATACGAAGTATCAACTGGAGTACAAATAACAAATGCTGATATTTATGTAACTTCTAGTACTATAACCATATTGTTACCAAGCACTGTTAATATTAATGCAGGAGCTTATAGAGTAGTAATTATAGGATAGGATTAATAATATGTCTATAGATAAAATAACAAGTCCAGCTAAACCATCAATAACCAATACAAAAATTAATGAAATGATTGATGCTGTAAACGGTTTTTCTACTTCCTTTAGCACAGATGATTTATTTGCTCCGATTATTAAAGGGGAAGATATTATAACTTTAACTAGTGACCCTACCAATAGCGCAGGTATTTTAGTAATAACCCCTGATGCGTTTACCTATAAAGATGGCAATCAAGATATTCATAATATAGGTTTTAAAGATGATATATATTATGCAGCAGGTGAAACGTTTACAGTTAGTGGTGTCTATTGCCAAGTTCCCGCATGCGTGACATCTGGACAAACCACGTTGCAATTTAATATTCCACTACCAAAACGAATTCCATCGGGTGTCACGCCAAGAATTACGAGTCTTGATATGACAGGGCGTTCTGGGAATGGCGGATATATTATTTCAAATTATACGTTGAGCGATGCTGACTCCGTAGCTGCATCTTATGTGTATGGAAACACTATTTGGGTTACTGTTACTTCTTCAACAAAATATAAAAGCATTGCAAATAATACAGCTCTTGTATTATCATTAAGTAATATGACTATAGAATTTTCATAAGGGAGAAATAACTAAATGTACTATTTGTGTATAGCAAATAATAAAATAGTAGGAACGAATGTTGTTAGTTACCAAGAAAAAGGTACATACTATCCAATAACAAAAACAGAAGTATCAGATGAACTATATCAAGCATATTGCGAAGATAATAGAAAAGTAATATATCAAGATGGTCAAGTTGCATTAAATCCTGATTATGAAGCTATAAAACAAGCTGAATATCAAGATATGATAAATCATCTTACAATGACAGCTCTTGATTTTATTAATGTATTAAAGAAAGCTGGCATAACCGACGAACAAATAGAAATTTATTTGAATAATAATTTAGCAGTTAAACACCAATTACAATATTGTCAAAATGTATTTTGTGGTGTTGCTAAGGCTCTAATGCCAATAACTGTAGGTGATATTACGATAACTGCGGAACTAGTCGAAACCGCATTTAAAACTAAACATGGAGCACAATAAGTAAAATGGCATGCAAAGGTAAAAAAGGCAAAGGTAAGAAATAAGATGAATGAAACAATTCAAGAACAATTAGCTGAATTAGCAGAGTTTAAAACAATGCTAAGGTTAGCACTCAAAGAAGTGGGTGGTACACTTCCCGTAGTAACTTTTAAAGATTACTACAAAGCGGTTAAGGATACTATAGTAGGATTAAAAGGCTTCCTGCCAGCAGAGATA
>Ga0247609_10003848_pt1 | contig 15098 bp, 16 predicted proteins | sample 172DNAGHGlowgp2_FD_193487 | JGI IMG/M metagenome (GOLD analysis project Ga0247609, IMG submission 193487) | Sheep rumen microbial communities from Palmerston North, Manawatu-Wanganui, New Zealand - 1728 DNA GHGlow gp2 | ecosystem: Host-associated > Mammals > Digestive system > Stomach > Rumen ...
AATATAAAAAAATAAAAGAAAAATCAAAACAAACATGTTTAAAAAAATATGGAGTAAAATATTCATTTCAATCAGAAAATAATATAAATAAATCAAAACAAACAAAATTAAAAAAATATGGTGATGAACATTTTATTAATTTAGAAAAAAGAAAACAAACATGTTTAGAAAAATATGGATATGAACATTCAGTTCAATCTGAAATTATAAAAGAAAAATCAAAACAAACATGTTTAAAAAATTATGGTGTAGATAATTATTTTAAAACACAAGAATCTATAATTAAATCACATTCTAAAGAAGCAATTAATAAAATTAATCAAACTAAAAAGAAAAACAATACATATAATAAATCAAAACCAGAAGATGAATCTTATTTACTATTGAAAAAAAAATATCCAGACATAAAAAGACAATACAAAGATACTAGATATCCGTTCGCTTGTGATTTTTATATACCGGAATCAGATACATTTATAGAGTGTAATTATTCTTGGACACACGGTTTTCATCCATATAATGAAAATAATGAAGAGGATCAAAATAAACTGCGAAAATGGAAATATAATAATACAAAATATTATAATAACGCAATTACAACATGGACTATAAGAGATGTCAATAAAAGAAATATAGCTAAACAAAATAATCTTAATTATATTGAATTTTGGAATATAAATGAATTAAAAAACTGGTTAAATAAATATGAAACTAAGTAATGATATTGTTCAATTATTAAAAGAAAAATTTAATTTAACAATAGATAATATTTATAAAATGTCTGTTGATGAATTAAAACAATTTAGAAATGAAGTTGAAGATTTACGGCATGAATTTTCACTTTTAGAGCTGGCAATGAAAACGTTAGGCAATGCTGCATATGGGGCATGTGCAAATCAATATTTTTATTTTTTCAACCCGAATCTTGCAGGAGATATTACTGGTGAATGCAGACATCTTACAAAGACAATGTGGCATAATCTTGAAGAATTTTTCCATGAAACAATATGGCAAAGGAAAGATTTATGGGAGAAATTTGATTTTGCATTAGATGAATCAAAACATGACTGGTACAGAGAACAACATATTTCTGTATATTCAGATACTGATTCAATTGCAAAAAATTCTTTTTTATTAATTAAAGATAATAAAAATAATGAAGATAAAATTACTATAGATGATTTATTTAATAAAGCTTTGGATAAAAATGGTTTAGAAGATATAACACAAAATAATCAAGAGATAGTAAAATGTGATGATTATAATATATTAAATTGGACTAAAGAAAAAGAATTAAATTATGCACCAATTAAATATATTATGAGACATAAAGTTTCAAAAGAACAATTTAAAATAAAAACTAAATCCGGAAAAGAAATTATAGTTACTGGAGATCATTCTTGTATAGTATTTAGAAATGGAGAACAATTAACCATAAAAGCTAAAGATATAAATAAAGAAACTGATAAAATTTTATCAATATGTGGTAATAAAACAATATTAATTATGGATTATCAATTTGAAGAAATAGAATCAATAGAACAATTAGATAATTTTAATAATGAATATGTTTATGATATAGAAGTAGATGATAATTCACATACTTTTATAGCTAATGATATATTAGTACATAATTCTGTGTATACTACTTATGGTACATTATTTAAATGTATGACATCAGAATATCAGGAAAAATATAAAGATAAAAAATCTAAAGTAGATTGGATTCTTAAATTTAACAAGGAATTCTTAGACGGTCAAAATAATCAATGGTGTCGTGATATATATGAACCAAGACATGGTAAAAATGTTCATGAATTCGAATTAGAAACTATTTCATATGCTCAGATATGTGTAAAGAAAAAGAAATATTTAAAGGGATATGCATTTGTAAAGGGTAAATATTATGAAAATCCTAAAGTATCTGGTACAGGTATAGAAATTATTAAATCAACTACACCTAAATTATGCAGGACTATATTGACAGATTTAATGAACAGCTTGATGTTTGAATATGATGAAGATGATAAGAATAATTATATAATGTATTTCAATAATAAATTACAGGAATATAGGAAACAATTTTATACAGCACCTATTGAAGATATATCACAGTCTGTAGGAGTAGGTGATTATAAGAAATATGTTGTTGAAGATGAACAAGGACTTATATTGGGTAAACAGTGTCCGGTATCTGTTCAAGCTATAGCACGTTATAATTATCTTGCACATAAAAACGGAGAAGATAATAAAAAACAATATTCAGGAAAGATAAAATATTATAATATTATGATAGGTAATAATGTTTGTTATTTCGGTTATCCTGCAGGTGAACTTCCTACTTGGGCACCGCCTATTTCAAAGATAGTACAATGGAGAAAAACCATTATAGAACCTATTAATAAATTTTTAGAAGTCGTAAAGTTACCGAAAGTAAATGAAGGTAACGCACAGCAAATGACTCTATTTGGATTTTAATTATTTTTATATAAATTATATTAATATAAAATTATGCAAATGTCAAATGGAAAAACTGTTGAATTATCTGATGTAATGTCTGTTGTTGAAATAGCTTTGACAAATGCACAGATAGCTACAGTAAATATAACTGAAGATTATGAAAAATATAATGCTGTAGTAGGCACAACATTTAATGATGAATCTTGGTATGATGTAACTCATGATATTACAGGTCTTACTTATTTATATGCACATCTTCCTGTAGATGCAAAGACAGTATTTGAAAGTGACGGTATTCAATCTGAAGAAACTCTTATAACAGATCAATTATGATATTAAAAATAAATATGAAATAATTTATGAAAACTCCTGATTTTATATTAGGGGTTTTTGTATTTTTACTGATAAAATTCTATATTTAATTATGATTCCAGGATTTATAACGACATATAAAGATATTGACGGTTATATACATTTATATTTTTATCCAGGTATAGATAAGAACGATAAAAGTATATATAAGGATATTGATTTATCGTCATTAAATACAGAATATGAATTAAAGAAAAACCCTGATAATTCAATAGATTGTAAATTTCTCCAAAAGAATATTATTAAACTTCATTGTAAATTATTAACATTTGATAATAAAATAGTTTATGAAACTTTAAATATTAATTAAATTATGATACACAGTTCAAAAATCAGATTTATTGATGAAAAAACACAGCTTGATATTTATGATTCTTTTGTAATTAATTGCTCCCCAGAAGATATATATACGGCAATTAAAAAAATGAGTAATTATTCTAATAAATATATAATGAAGTGTTTTTTAGAATTAGAATGTAAAAATGTTGAATATCAATATTATGTAGATATTTTTATGTTACATGATAATATAAAAATTAAAGCGTATAAAAATGATGAATATAGAACTGTTATTTATTATGAAAAAAATGTGGCTAAGACTAAACAAAACGATAATGTATTAGGCAACTGTGTAGATGATTTTATTAGAAGAGGGATTGAAACCCAGATAGATACTATAAATGATTTGATTAAAGATATTAAATCACGAAAAGAATTACGGTCTAATTTATTGGAATATCATAGTTCATCTTGTTATGAACATGATTTCAGGCAAATTATTAATATAAAAGATATGGCGCAAAAAATTATTAATAACTGTAATAAGCATCTTGAAAGATCAGCAGATAAATATACTAAAATAAATTATTAATTTTTTTAAAATTTTATTGAAAAATGTAAATTAATAATTCTATATTTTAATATATTCCCATTTATAAATATACGGGAAATAAGAGTGAGACAATTTAAGTTAAACAAAACAACTGAAAAGAAACTTGATAAATACAAGAAAAACAAAAATTTAAATGAAGATTTATACAAAGAATTGTATAATATTATTTTTTTAGATGTTAGATCAATTAGGGATTGTTCTGAAAAAAATATTGTAGATTTTTATATAGAAGAATTCAATAATATGTATAATAAAATTATTGAAGAAAATTTTATAAATGAAAATCTACTAGATTTTTTTAATGAAGCATTTTGGGAGAAATTAAAGATTAATACCAGAATGCGGCTTGTTAATAAATATGTCAGTAAAAAAACATATGATAATAATATTGATATATATTTTAATGAAGTCAAAAGAGAATATATTTTACATCCTCAAAATGAATCTGAAGAACTTGAATTTAATGAGGAAAATAGAGATATATTCATTAAAAACAATTTAAAACTTGCTGTTAATTGTGCTAAAAGATATCGTAATTTAGGTTTGTCTTTTGAAGATTTGATTCAAGTGGCAAATTACGGTTTATTGGTAGCTTTTGATAAATTTGATACAGAACGTTCAAATTTAAGAGTTTCTATTATAAAAGATATTAAGCGTTCAAAAGATCACCATTATACTGTTGATGAAATAACCGAAATCCTTAAACGGAATTTTACATATACAAAACTTTTAGATTCCACATTAAAAAAAATACCATTAGAAGGATTTGAAAATAAAATAGATTTTTTAGATTGGGCTAATTCAAATATCAAAGCGGCTTCATTTTCATCAATATCATTTTTCTGGATTAGGGCGATAATTATAAATGAACTTAATAATTATTCTAAGATTATCAAAGTACCTAAAACTGTATTGGATAAAGATGAAGACAGTGATGAAGAAGCTACAAATAAAATATCTATTATACAACTTGATTCTATTAATCCATATACAGAAGATAATTATGCAGACGGTCAATTGAATGAATTATCAAATGAAGAGTTTACTATAGAAGATAACAGTTTAGAAGAAACAGAACGCCAGAATACATTTAAAGAATTGATTGATAAAATATTGTATAAATTACCTGCTACAGACAGACGTATTATTATCAAGAAATTCGGTATAGGCCAACCATTCCCTATGTCTATTGTTGAGTTAGCTGAGAATGAGAATATACCTGTCAATAAAATAAAATATATTATTTCTAATGCTATGAAACTAATTAGAAATAATATAAATGAATATGATAGAGCTACAATATCAGAATTATTAAAATAATTACATTGTTTTTATTTTTGAAATAATAGTATCTATTTCATAATATTTTTTAATATCATTAATATTATAAATATTTGTATATAATGATCTATTTTTAAAGAATTTTATTTTGCCATTCCAGAAATGTTCAGCTGGATCATCATATTCCATACATGAAAATGCAAATACTGTTTTAATTGCATATATACCTGCATCAACCATTTTTACACGTTGATGTTCGCTTGTTAATAAATGTTCTTTATTAGTATTTATCAGTTTATTATTATCATCAATAAAGAAATGACTACGGTTTGAAATTTCTGTATATGATGCAACTATATCATAATTATTATCTATATTATTAATACAGTCAGATATTAAAAAAGGAGAATTAAATAATTGTCCAACATTAAGAAGAATAATCCAATCAGGTTTATAATTATTTTCAACACCATATCTATATGTGGCCATATATTCAAGATATTTTATATCTTTATCTGTACCACAAGGATAATGTATAGTATTTAAAAAACCAAGTTTTTTAGCATAATCTAACATATTTAAATTATCGGAAATTATATATGTCTGAGGAAATAATTTCTGATCTTTAATATATAAATAAGAAAACTTTAAAGATTCTTTATTAGTTTCAAATATATCTTCTGTATTACCACGAGCAGTTATAAAAACCGGTATCGTGGTAACAATTTTATTCTTCATTGCCATTTGAATATTGATACCGTATATTTAATGTCTGTGTTAATTCAGAACTTTGAGTACGCAGTTTATTTAAGTTTAAATATTTATCATAATCATCAATATAATATTCCAATGCAAGTAATCCAATTAAAATATTGTTATTGTCATACATTCCAGAATATACTATTGTTTTTATTTTTGTATTACCTATTAATGAGAATAATGTAGGATTATTTTCATCAAATAATTTCATATCAGTATATATTACTTGTTGTGTTTCTGATTCTAATATATCTTGCACTATTTTGGCTATTGTACTAAAAGGTAAACTTTGACATTTTTGACTTATTGGCGAAAGATTTTTATCAAACCATTCATAGTTACATGAATATTTTGCAAACGGTACTCCTGATAAATTTTGATATGAATTATGGAATTCTAATACAAACGCACGTTGTGCATGATGATCTTTAATTGCCAATTTTAAATACATATTAACACTTTCAGATAATTCCATTCTGGCTGTTAACATAGCATTATGTTTTTTCTTATCTAATGAATCCTTTTCAACAAAATAATTAATAAGTGTATGCTGCTGTTGACTTATTGTCTGTATAAGAATATTATTTTGATTTGATAACGCTAATGAAAGATCTTTATTATGGTCAGATAACAGCGTAGTTAGTTCTTTATTCTGTTCACTCAAATGTTCGGTTAGTTCTTTTCCGACTTTTTCTAATCCTGTATCCATTTTTCCCATTATTTTATTACCATATTTTCGTAATAAAATAAAAGATATCATACATACTAATATAGCAGTTATGCCAATCCAACCATAGTTTTCAAAAATTCTAAAAAATATATCCATTTTAGTTTTATTTTAATTATTTAAAAATATATGAGATAAATAAAACTAAATGAATAATTTTATTATGCTCTCATATTAATATTATATATTGAAATTCATATTAATTAGTTTTAAAATCAAATTTTTTTGTTATAATAGATTAGTTTCAAATGGGTTCTTTACAAATTTAAACTATAATAATACAAATTTATTTATTATCTTTTATTAATAATAATGTTTCAATGAGTAAAAAAATCATTAAAAAATATTAAATAATAATAATTGATATTCTATTTTATATATAAAATTTATTTAAATTCTTTTATGAAAAATGTAATAATTTTCGGCGGTGCAGGATTTATAGGCGCAAATTTAATTAAACGTTTACTTGATAATGGTGATAAAGTTTTATGTGTTGATAATTTATATACTGGTTTTTTAACTAATATCGAACTGTTTTTCGATAATAAAAATTTTAGGTTTGTTAATAAAGATATAACAAATGAAAAAGATATCATTGAATTATATGATGACATTGAAGACTTTTTATATAATTTTGTAGATGAAATATATAATTTTGCATGTCCAGCATCTCCTCCTAAATATCAAAAAAATCCACTATATACTATCGATTGTTCATTGGCTATTAGATATATTTGTAATTTAGCATTATATTTTGATTCTAAACTTTTACATAGTTCTACTTCGGAAATATATGGTGATCCGGATAATGAACATCATCCGCAGCAAGAAGATTATAGAGGTAATGTTAATACTTTAGGCCCAAGATCTTGTTATGATGAGGGAAAACGTATTGCTGAAACTATTATATATGAATATGTAAAATTAGGTTGTAAAGCAAAAATAATCAGAATATTTAATACTTATGGTCCATATATGGATCCTAAAGACGGTAGGGTAATTTCTAATTTCATATGTCAGGCATTACAAAATAAAGATATAACAATATATGGAACTGGTACGCAAACAAGATCATTTCAATACATTGATGATTTATTGAATGGAATAATGAAAATGATGGAAACTGAAAATTCATATATGGGACCGGTTAATATAGGAAGTCCATTTGAGTTTACTATGGAAGAATTAGCAATAATGATTTTAGAGTTAATTCCAGAGTCAAAATCAAAAATTATATATAAAAAACTTCCTGAAGATGATCCTAAACAAAGAAGAGCTGATATTACAAAATTATATACTAAAACAGGATGGGAACCTAAAATATCATTAAATGAAGGATTATTAAAGACAATAGAATATTTCAGAAATGTATTAAATGATTATCCATATTGATTTAGTACATTATGTTTAACCATTAAGTCAAATATTTATGAATATGGATATTAACATAAATCATTTTGACATTATAAATTTTTAAAAATATATTATGAAAAAATTTAATTGGAAAAACAAAAACTTACTTAAAACATTTTCTTATACTACAGCGACAGAAAACAGAGAAGTTATGACTACTGTTAATTATTTAGGTCGTGATTATTTTAAATGTGGTACAGTTCAAGCTGTAACATTTATCGGTAATTTATATGAAGACGATAATCATAATAAAGTGCTGACTGTCGGAATTTCAAGACAACATCCCAATGACATTAAATGTATTAAAGAAGAAGGTTATGAAGCTGCTACTTTAAAGGCAATGTTTGAACCTGATATTATATTTAATACAGTACCTAAGAAAATCACAAAATTTAATTTCAGACAAATGTGTAAATGGTATATTGACGGAATGGATCTTGAAATGATTAAAACTTCACAAGAAAGAGAAATAAAATCATTATGTTAATAAATTATGGATTTTAATTATATACAACGTTTTGGATTTTCTGAAATGTATGAAGTATCAAATACGGAACAAAGTGAATACGGCAGATTTGTTATGTTTGATCCAGAAAATCCAGGAAAAATATGTTGGGTTAATAATAAACAAATAAGTAAACCGGATATATTAGGAGTAACATCAATTAATTTTTGCGGACTATCAGATAATCCGTTACAATGGCCAGGTAGATATATGTATAATGAAGTAGGAGACGCTTATATGATGCAAGATGAAATAGTGATAGGGAAAAAGGCATATGATGATATTTATGAAATGGCTTATATAAAAACACAAAAACAGAAAGTATTTAAACCTATTGAAAGTGATGAGTATGATAAAAATAAAACTTATAATCAAAGAATAGATAGGGAAGAATGGATGTCTGTAAATATATTAGGTAAATGTATTGTAGTAGATGACGGTGAATGCGATGCTGGAGATTATTGTACCATATATATCGGAGATGATTCTGATTTATTCGGTACTGCTGTTAAATATACAGGAAATGATATGCCTAAATATTATGTCATTAGACGTATATCTGAAAAAACAATTATGATTAAGATATGACTAAATTAAGTATAATAACAACGTTTTATAATGCTGAAAAATTTATAGTAAATTGTATTAACAGTATTACACAGCAGAAATTTGATCCTAAAAAAATCAAAGTTGAATATTTGTTGATTAATGACTGTTCTACTGATAATACATTAAATATTGTAAAAGCATATTTACAGAAAGAAAAACACCCTGATATAAAATATAGGATAATTGACACACCTGAAAATTTAGGGTGCGGAGGCGCCCGTAAATTCGGTATTGATAACTCTAATGGTGATTATCTTATGTTTTTAGACGCAGATGATTATTATATTCATAATAATTTTATCGCAAGAGCTGTTAAGGATATTACTGAGATAGACGCTGATATAGTTGAGTATGGATTAGTATATAATAAAAAAGACGGAAAGAAAATACCATTCCAGATACAACATGATACAGTAATTGAAAATAATCCAATTGCCGCTGTTAAAGTATTGTTCAGTGATAATCTTATTAAATTCAATGTATGGACTAAGATTATTAAAAAATCATTAACAGATAAATTTCCATATTCTGAAAAACGTACTTTTGAAGATGTTGAGACAATTCCTGTATGGGTTTATATGGCTAATAAAATAGCTATTAAATCATCATGTGAAATTAATTATAGAGTAGCTTCTAAATCGATAACTACAGAAGATTCTTATAATACAAGATTAGGTACCGTTCAGGCTATAGCATCACATTTTGAAAGGTTTAAAGATCATAAGGATGTTTTAATATCAATGTATTCTCGTGCTATGATTGATTTGGACGCCGTATTAAATAATAAGACAAACCATGATCCTATGTTTAATAAAATGTCTAAATTAAACAGATATATGTTAAGTTATATTTATCCGGAAACTTATCAGGAATTTACAGATATTATTGAATAAATGTTAAAAAAATACTAATTTAAATATAAAATTATTAAAATTTAAATAATATGAAAATTTATAATGCATTTGGAATAAAACCAACAAATAATTTCGTGTCGGCGGGATCTGATTATTATATTCCGCATATTACTACTGATGAACAAGCTGTTAAAGCTTTAGACGCTTTTAAGAAATCATATAAAGTTGATGATGAAGAACTTAATGATTTAGTTACATTATTTACAGTTTTACTTAAAGTTGATAAATATGATGTAGTTGATATTGTTCATTTATATTTGGCATTATATGATCCTATATTGGAAGAAATGAAAGATAAAGATGATAATGTGGCTGGTGCAGTAAATTATTTTATTAATGAACATTTGATTTATGATGCTTCTGCTGATAAATGGGGACTTCAACTGTTCTTAAATAATACAATATTTATCAATTCGGGTATCAAAGTCGCATTACCTACAGCTAACACCGGTGAAATAGGAATTGCAGGATTATATGTAAATAAATCAGGTATGGGTAACAAGGGATTTGATATACGTGCATGTTTAATTGATGAAGATTATTCGGGATATGTACATTTATCATTTGCATATACTAAAGAACCTACAGAATATAATGAAGATATGTGTCAGGTATTTTGTGGTGATAAAATAGCGCAAATGGTGTTAATTCCGGTTTTCCATACTGATTATGATGAAGTAGATGAAACAGAATATAATAAATTAATGGAAGGTTCTAAACGTGGTGATGACGGTTTTGGAAGCTCAGATATTAAACATTGATAATCAGTTAAATTCTATAATATTATAAAGTGGTATTTTTAATAAATATCACTTTTTAATTTTATGAAAAAAATATATAATAAAATAATACCGTTTAAAGGATTTATTGCCATTAATTTATATAATATATTTCTTTGAATGGATATGGAGATTACTGTTTACTAAATCAAGATTTTCTCATAAGGCATATATGGATATATCATTTGAAAGAAAAGCATATAAAAATGAATATAGACTTGGATATATCTGGTACTGTAAACATTATGCATAATGGAGAAAAAATAATTAATTATTATTAAATATGAAATCATTACATCAACATATAAAAGAATCATTTAAGATAGGTAAGAATAAGATGGTTCATTATAATTATTTTCCTGAAACAAAAGAGGAACTTAAAGATATATTAAGAGAACGATTAGAAAAAGATCCTAATGCAAATCTAAATGATATTGATGTATCACAAATAACTGATATGCCAATTTTATTTAAAGGTTTAGATCCTCACAATATTGATATATCTAAATGGGATGTGTCAAATGTTGAAAATATGTATGGAATGTTTGCATACTGTAAAAATTTTAAAGGTAAAGGATTAGAAAATTGGGATGTATCGAATGTTCACAATATGGAATATACATTTTATGAATGTAAAAATTTTAATTGTGATTTAGGAAAATGGAATGTATCAAATGTTAAAAATATGTATTATTTATTTAATGGATGCGAAAATTTTGATTGTGATTTAAGTAATTGGGATGTATCTAATGTGGAAGATATGATAGGAATGTTTCAAAATTGTAAAAATTTTGAAGGTAAAGGATTAGAAAATTGGGATGTATCTAATGTGAAAGATATGGCATCTATGTTTTATATGTGCAAAAATTTTGATTGTGATTTAGGAAAATGGAATGTATATAATGTTAAAATAATGTATTGTATGTTTTTAAATTGTGAAAAATTTGAAGGTAAAGGATTAGAAAATTGGGATGTATCTAATGTGGAAGATATGACAGATATGTTTTCATTTTGTAATTCATTAAAAAATAAACCAAATTGGTGTAAATATAAAAAATAAAATATATGAAATCATTACATCAACATATAAAAGAATCATTTAAGATTAGCAAAAATAAAATGTATAATTTACAACCTAAAACAAAAGAAGAATTACAACATATTATTTATGATGAAATTGAACAAAACCCGGATGCTGATTTAAATTTTATTGATGTGTCTAAAATAACAGATATGTCTATATTATTTTGTAGTATACCAGATGTAAACCATGAATGGTTAAAAAAAGTCAGAAATATTAAAATAGATAAATGGAATGTATCTAATGTTACAAATATGTCATGGATGTTTGCTGATTGTATTAATTTAGATTGTGATATAAGTGATTGGGATGTCAGTAGATGTGAAACAATGTATTGTATGTTTAGAGAATGTCATAAATTTAATAGTGATTTAGGGGGGTGGGATGTTAGTAATGTTAAAGATATGGGTTTTATGTTTAAAATGTGTTATGAATTTAATTGTAATTTAGGTAAATGGGATGTTAAAGAAGTTAAAGATATGGATCATATGTTTTGGGGTTGTAAAAAATTTGTGGGGGATGGAATAGCATATTGGGCGCCGAAAAAATTAGGAAATTGCAATAATGTATTTAAAGATTGTCCTAATATGGAAGATTACCCTATATGGTATTTATCACATATATACAAAATATAAATAATTAATATATGAAAAATTATTCTGAATTTAGAGTAGAATATGAAGTTGATAATTTATTGTTAGAAAACGCTAATAATGAAATTATAGTTGAAGGGTTTTGGAAAAAACTTGGTCAATTCTTTGGTTTTGTACCTACTAAAATAGCAAAAGCTGCACAAGGTTGGAGCAAGGATTTACAAACTGGTTTTACAACAGGTCAATATTTAGCAGCTAAATCAAAAGATAAAGACGCTAAGAATGCGGCTGAAAAACAAGCAAAAGCGGCACAAAAAGGCAGTAAGGCTTTATTAGTCGCTACTAAAGCTGAAGTTCAAAGACTTATGAAAGTTTTTGATAGAATTAAATCAGTTGATTATTCATTCGGCCAATATAAGCAATTATTGATATTATCAGATGAATTAAATGATAAAGAAGGTACTGATCTTGCTAAAGACTTTAAGAAAATGATAGATAAAAAATTTCCGGATGGTGGGGAAGGTTATGAAAAAGAATTAGAAAAGGTAAAAAAATCTGGTGCTGCTGATCAATTAGCAAATCAAAAGGATGATGATAAAGAAAAGGGTGATCAACCAGAAGGTAAGGGTGATGCTAATATAGGTTTAACAAAAGACGGTGAACCTGCTCAAGTAACACTTGATCAAGAAAAAGAAGCTATTAATAATGATATAAAAGAAGATGTTGATTTCTTTAAACCGTTAGCTCAGGAAACCGGATTAAAAGGTGAAGAAATCAGCAGTATGATTCAAGAACTTATTAATAATTCATTAAAAGAAAAAGTTGAAGATAAAAAAGGTAACAAAACATATAAATGGAAAGTTGATACTAAAGGATTTCAATCAAAGAATGAAGATAAACTGGTAAAAGGACTAGCGGCTATTATTTGCGGACTTATTATGATTAATCATAAAGGAATGAATGAAGCTGTTACAAGTAAATTAATAGATTTAGGATTTAAAAAACAAGATTATATAAATAATTTATTGAATACTGGTAAAAAATAATATTTAAATAATTTTTATAAAATTATTCCCGAATGTTTGAAATTACATTCGGGAATTTCTATTTATAATATAATTAATATTTAATAAACATAATTTATTTAACAAAAACATTAAAAACAAATTAAATTAAAAAAGTAAAAGATTATGAAGAAATTTTTTATGATGTTGGCGATTATGTTCGCCTCAGTGTTGAGTATGAATGCTCAGATTGCAACAGAAAATGCAAAATTGTTGGATAATACTTATGTTACAGTTGGTGCTGGTGTAGCAACTCCATTGGTATTTGAAGATGTATTTCCACTTAATCCTACATTGACATTGGCTGTGGGTAAACAATTTACTCCTATATTCGGTGCTGAAGTAGAGGGAACTGCATGGTTTGGTTCTCATTATTGGGGTCCTACAGATGTTAGATTTGATGCTAACGCAATGGGATCACATAATGTAGTTCGTGGTACTTATGTAGGTGTTAATGGTACTGTTAATCTGACAAATCTATTTAGAGGATATCAAGGTGCTCCACGATTTTTTGAAGTTGGAACTGTATTAGGTGCTGGATGGATTCATACATTTATTCCTAATGTTGATGATAAATCACATAATTATTTTGGTGTAAAAACTGGATTGGATTTTGCATTTAATCTTGGAAAGACTAAGAAACATACTGTAAGTGTTCGTCCATCTGTATTATGGGATGTTACTAATGGTGGTACAACAATGCCTCTTCAATTTAATGCAAGAACAGCTCAACTTCAATTAGTTGTAGCATATACATATCATTTCAAGACATCAAATGGTACACATTATTTCAAAACATATGATGTTGGGGCATTGATTGAAGAAAATAATAGATTGATTGCAAAAAATCAAAAGCTAAAGGAAGAATTGACAAAGAGACCTAAGGAAGTATATGTACATGATACAATTACAAATACAGTTACAAATACAGTTATTGAAAGAGTACCGGTAACAAATAATGTATATGTATTCTTTGAAAAGAATTCTGCTGAACTTGATGAAGAAACAATGAAGATTCTTGATAAAGTTGAAGGAACTGTTGAAGTAGTTGCAACAGCGTCTCCAGAAGGATCAACACAATATAATAAAGAACTTTCACAAAGACGTGCTAATGTAGTTAAGGAATATCTTGAATCTCGTGGTGTTAAAGTTATAAAGAGTGAAGGCCTAGGTGTTACAGGTAATAATTCAGGTAGAGTAGCTATTGTTAGTGTGGGCCAATAAAAATTAGTTTATTTATTTTTTATATTTTGAAGGAGACTTTATAAAGTCTCCTTTTTTGTTTTTATATCTTAAAAATTAATATGTTTTTTTATTTTTATATATAATATTATATATTTTAATAAATACGAATGGCTAATATTAAATCATCATTACAAAATATTGAAAAAAATATTAAAATTACTGCTAATAATAGTAAAAGATTCGGCACAAAATTACCAAGTGAAGATAAAAATCCAGAAACTGATAGAGATCAACTTATGATTGATATTATGTGTGGATTAGCAGGATTATTTTATGCTAATGGTAAAAGGGGTAATGAACAAAATATGGGTACATTTTTAAAAATTGACCCTAAACAAACAGTATTTTTTCAGCTTAATGAATTTTTCAAAAATTATTTTAATAAAAATTCTCAAAAATTTTTA
>Ga0247609_10003849_pt1 | contig 15097 bp, 12 predicted proteins | sample 172DNAGHGlowgp2_FD_193487 | JGI IMG/M metagenome (GOLD analysis project Ga0247609, IMG submission 193487) | Sheep rumen microbial communities from Palmerston North, Manawatu-Wanganui, New Zealand - 1728 DNA GHGlow gp2 | ecosystem: Host-associated > Mammals > Digestive system > Stomach > Rumen ...
CTACTTCTACCAGCGTGAAAAACGAATTATGAAAGAAAACCTGCGCCTTGAAGCTCTTGTTAAAGTCAGAACAGCTGCTTTGGAACAGGAAAAAATCAAATCTGATAATCTTCTTCGTTCTATTCTTCCAGATAAAATTGCAGACAAGCTCAAGGAAGCTACCGGTAATAAATCATTTGGAGAGAACTTTGAAAACGTTACCCTCCTCTTCTCTGATATTGTAGGCTTTACAAAAGTTTCCAGCGGACACACTGCTAAAGAAATTGTTGCTGCCCTTAATGAATTGTTCAGTATGTTTGATGAACGCGCAAAGCAGATGGGGGTAGAAAAAATCAAGACAATTGGAGATGCTTACATGGCTGCCTGCGGTGTTCCTGAAGCAAACGAAGATCATGCAAAAATCATGATAAACTTTGCAAAAGGAATGTACCAGGATCTTGCAAAATACAACGAAACTGCAAAGATTCAGTTTAATATAAGAATTGGTCTTAACTGCGGTCCTGTAACTGCAGGAGTAATTGGAACTCATAAATTTATCTATGATGTCTGGGGCGACACCGTTAACGTTGCAAGCCGAATGGAAACTGCCGCTAACCCTGGAGCCATAAGAATTACAGAAGCTTTATGGAACCGCCTTCAGGGCCAGGGCTTTGAATTTACAGAACCAATTGAATGTAAGATTAAAGGTAAAGGCCTTATGAAGACCTTTGAAGTTATACAGTAGTATACCGGGAATTGATTATGATAAAAAAGCGTGATTTTATTTGCAAATCATTTTTTATAGCCGCCTCACTTTCTGCCTTCCTTTTTGGAACCTCCTGTACAAGAGACAATGAAAGAGTTGTAAAAATCGGGCTCCTTCATTCTACAACAGGTTCCATGGCCTTTAGCGAAACTTCTGTTCTTAATGCAGAGCTTATGGCTATTCAGGAAATAAATGAAGCCGGCGGAGTTCTTGGTTGCCAGATAGAAGCAATCCAGGAAAACGGCGACAGTGATTTCAGGGGTTTTGCAGATAAGGCACGTAAACTTATAGAAAAAGATCAGGTCGCTTCTATTTTTGGCTGCTGGACTTCGGATTCCCGCAAAGCTGTAAAAAATATTGTAGAAGAGCATTACAATCTTTTATGGTATCCTGTTCAGTATGAAGGCATGGAAGCAAGTCCTAATATTATGTATATGGGGGCCTGTCCTAACCAGCAGGTTGTTCCCGCCATTGATTTTTGTTTTGAACAATTAGGAAAGAGATTTTATCTTCTTGGAAGCGATTATATTTTCCCGCAAATTGCAAACAAAATTATAAAGGCTCAGCTTAAAGAGCTTGGCGGTGAAGTTGTAGGCGAAACTTATGTAGATATGAACGAAGACCGATTCCAGCTTATAATAAAAGAAATCCAGGACCTTAAACCTGATGTTATAATTAACACACTAAATGGAAATTCCAACGTATCTTTCTTTATTCAATTTCGTAACTCAGGACTTGATGCCCAAGATTTTCCAATTATGAGTTTTTCTATTGCCGAAAACGAAATTAACGAAATTGGTCCGGAATTTCTTGAAGGCCACTATGTTGCCTGGAATTATTTTGAAACTCTTGAAACAAGTGCAAACAAAAAGTTTGTTCAAAAATACAAAGAAATTTACGGCAGCAACAAACACGTAGGAGACCCTATGGAAGCAGGCTACCTTGCCATTTATCTTTGGGCTGCTGCCTGCGAAAAAGCCGGTTCCTTTGATATTGAAGCAGTAAGAATTGCAAGTAAAAAACTTAGTTATATTGGACCTGAAGGTTATGTAACAATCGAAGGCTCTAACCAGCATTTGAATAAGGTTGTTAGAGTTGGAAAAATAAATTCAGCAGGCCAGATAAAAGAAGTGTGGTCTACGAAAGATCCAATCCGCCCGGACCCATATTTAAGTACCTACGCCTGGGCAAGAGGATTGTAGGGGTCCCTGAGCCTGTCGAAGGGTCATTTCTGTAACAACTTAAATACGCTGTCTTCTGGATTATATTCAACGCCAACGTCATCTGCGGCTAACGGATACTTGTCTTTTAAGAAGAAATCATTAAGCAATTCAAGATAGTAGCGCACAACATTATCTGCTTCATTCTGATCAGCAAGAGCCTGCATCTGTTCTGCGGCACTCTGATAATTTTTGGCTTCAAAATCTGCAAAGGCTTTTTCCCAATCCTCAACATATTTTAATAGTTCCGGAGAAGCGTCCTCTTTTGTTTCGAGAAGCTCATAAAGACGAATCGGTGTATTTACGTTTACAACTCTTACCCGGTCAAGACTTCGAACAATAAATGCATCTCCAAGTAAATCGCGGGTTGCAGCACTAATAAGAATACCGTTTGTATGATACTGCTTGTTTACACCTTCAAGACGGCTGGCAAGGTTTACGTTGTTTCCCATCATGGTGTAGTTCTTTTTATTTTCAGAACCAAAGTAGCCTGCAATCATTTCGCCGGAGTTCATACCTATGCGGGTGAAGATTGTTTTTTTGTTGGCAACCATGATTTTGAAAGCATCATATAAATCTTGCTCCATGGCTGCCGGTTTTTCGCCTTGAGCAATCTGAACAATTTCCTTATTCATAAGAACTTCGGCTTTTTTCATTTTAATGGCTGCGGCACAGGCCCGGCTTGCATGATCTGCCATTTCTACTGGAGCCCCTACAAGTGCAACTATAGCATCTCCTTCGTATTTATCTACAGTTCCATGCTCGTCTATAATAATATCCGACATTTTTGTGAGGTAGTAGTTTAAAAGACTACCAAGCTGGCTGGCAGTCAAAAGCTCACTGAAGGAAGAAAACTTCTGGATATCTGTAAAGATTGCTGTCATCTGGAAGTTTTTTCCACCAAGTGTAAAGGATGACGGATCATTCATAATCTGATTTACAACATCTTTACTTAGACATTGGCTGAAGGCCGATTTTATAAAGCGCTTTTGTTTTCCTTCAATAGAAAGGCTCAAGGCTACACACAAAAGGAAGGAGAAGAAGAAAGCCGCAGCTGGAGCAATGAGCAGGAGCCAGATTCCCTTTGCAAACAAGAAATATGGAATTCCAATTGCCAGGAACATTCCAAGCACAAAGCCTAGGGCCATAAAAATAACTGTAGTTTTTTGCGAATTACGTGTAGTTGCAAAAGCTACAAAGAAAGAACCAAGAAGTGAAAGAAGTAAAATCCAAAGGTAAACTATAAAAGCTGGAGTTTTGCGCAGGAACTTACCGGTCAAAAAGTTATCAAGTGTTGTGATATGCACACCAACTCCCGGATAAACTTGAGAAACCGGAGTTGAAAAGATATCGTATAGACCTGGCGCATAATAGGCTACAAAAACATATTTGTCTTCAAACTCATCAGGCTCGTAATAAAAATCATCTTCGCCTGGAGTTATAGTGCCATTAAGAACGTCAGCGCTGTAAAAAATATCATAGGCACTGTAGGGATGATATTCATCAATATCTTTTTGATAGCGCAAAAGAACTGTTCCATCTTTTAAGCGGGGTAGATTTTTTAATTCATCCTCCTGACCCTGCATATAAATTGGAGCAGTTCCAAGAGTAGGATAAACCTTGCCTTCAAATTCATATTCAAGTCGTCCACGGCGGATTATATCATCATCATCCTTAGCACTTACAATGGCACCAAGCATTGCAGCAGTATCTTTTATCTGCTCAATCGGGGGCTGACCAACTGCTTTATCATTCTTATAATCAATAAGAACATTCAAGGCCTGAATTACAATGCCACTTTCTTCTTGGACAAGTGCAAGAGACTGGTCATCGGAGGGACCATAAACAGAAGGCTCGGTATACAAAATATCAAAAGCAACAGACTTTGCATTTCCTGCTGTAATGAAGTCAATCATTTTTCCATAAGCTTCGCGAGGCCATGGCCATCCCCAGCCGTAGTTTTCTTTTGCCCATTCTATACTGTCCTGATCAACTATGATTAAAGAAATATCATCACAGGCTCTTTTATATTTTGAAGCAAAAACCATGCGACGGTCGTAAGTCTTATTTTCGAAAAAGGTAAATACTCCCGTAAGCTGCAGCGCCATTGTTATTATAAAACAGATGAGCGCTACAATTACGGAGCGGAACCAAAGTTTGTTGTTTTTTCCTTTCATTAATCTATCTCAAAAATCTTGTATTCATCGTATTCTACAGTAAAGCGTTCTGTGCGAACTTCCTTTCCCTGTTTTTCGATAGTACCGGCTTTTGCCATAGCAGCAAGCTCTTTGTTAACCTTTTTAATTCTATCTTTTGGAGAAGGATGTGTAGAACCCCAGCCTGTATTACTTGAAGATTCTTCAATCTGTCCAAGCATATCAAGCATGGCATAAGGATCGTAACCTGCACTCTGCATAATATACAGAGCATTTTTATCTGCTTCGAATTCCTGTTCTTTCGAGAAACCTGTATTTACAAGAGTTTTTACAACTTCGTTAGACATGTCGCTAAAGGTATCTACAGCTTCCATAACCTTTTTCATTTCTTTGTCAGAAAGCTTTACACCATAAGCACCGGCTCTTTCGTTGGCAACAGCAATACTGGTAACGGCAACAGCTTTTGTTGTAGAAGAAACTGCAGAACGAACACGGCTTGCTTTAATGGCCGAAACACTGTGACCCAGCTGAACATGTGCAATTTCATGAGCCAGTACAGCTGCAAGAGCATCCTCCGAATCTGTACAGTCAATCAAACCACGGCTTACAAAAATGTGGCCTCCAGGAGTTGCCATTGCATTGATTTCGTCTGTATCAAGAATTACAACATAGTAGCCTTTGAAAAGATATGGTTTATCTGAATTCATTACCAGGGTTTCGCAGATTTTGTTCAGATAACTTGTCATTTGGAGATTTCCCTGATCTACCGGGAACTGAGTTGCAATAGATGCTGCAACAGAACGGCCGATATAATACTCTTCTTCTGGAGTGATTGTTTCAGAAGCTTTTTCGATTGATTCTACACTTGATGTAATTGCTCCAAGAACAGCCATCTCTGTGCTAAAGCCTTCGTCTCCACCAGGAACCGGTAAAGAAACACAAGAAGTAAAGCCTGCAAAAATCAAAGCGGCAGAAATGCCTAAAATAATTGATGAACGGATACCTTTCATTCTTCTGCACCTCCGTCGTTAAGATTGCCTGCTTTGGCAAAAGCAATTGCTTCTTCCTGAGTGGTTCCAAGGGTTTCTATGTAATCTACAATATCAAAGTTCATTGAGTATTCTTCGGCATAAACTGCTTCGATTGTAGAATTAAAGCCCTTTCCGGCAAGTGCAATTTCGTCGGCATTTGCAGAAGCTGCATTTGCTTTGTCTTTGATTTTCTTTGAAGTAAGTGCAGAAGCCGGTAACCAGCCTTCTAAAGATTTATCATCGACTGCCTGAACATAAACCCAGGATTTTTCGGTTTTTACAACGATAACAGCAGAGGCATATTCTACTGAACCAACTTTTTTGGATGATGCCGCAGGTTTTGCTTTAAGAGGGGCTGGATCAATTGCGACATACTGTGGTTTTGGCGCTGCAAAAAGAGGCAGCGAAAGGCAAATAATTGCCATAAACAACAGAATTTTTTTCATAGTTTTTTCCTCATTTACAATTATAACATAAGATTTACAAAGGTAAACAAAAAGTTTATATTTTTAAAACCAAGTATGAAAGAGACTGTTACAATAACCGTAAAACCCGAACAGGAAAAAAACACAAAACTCATTGAAAAACTTGTTCTTTCGCAGGTGAAAAAGCGCGGCAACAAAAATATTCTTGTATTTTGTAAACGCTCTGTCGATGCCCGCCATGGGCAGGTTAAAATTCATTTACGCTATGATGTTTATATTGATGAAGAAGCTCCTGCTATACAGACAAAACTTCCTGTCTGGAAAAAGGCCGACGGGAAGCATACAGTTGTAATTATTGGTTCAGGACCGGCTGGTCTTTTTGGAGCCCTAAAGCTTTTAGAATACGGAATAAAACCAATTATTATTGAACGCGGGCCAGACACGACACAACGTCGCAAGGATATAGCCCTTATAAGCAAAGAGGATTTTGTAAACCCCGAAAGCAACTATTGTTTTGGCGAAGGTGGTGCGGGAACTTTTTCTGACGGAAAGCTTTATACAAGATCGAACAAGCGCGGAGACATCAGCAGCATCCTTCAGATTTTTCATGCTTTTGGTGCCGATGAAAAAATTCTTACAGACGCACATCCTCACATTGGAACAGACCGACTTCCAAAAATCATAAATGCTATGAGGGACAAAATAATTGAGCTTGGTGGCGAGGTACGCTTTAATACTAAGTGCTCTGATTTTATTATTGAAGATGGCAGAGTGAAGGGTGTGGTTTGTGAAAGTGGCCCTTCGACCCCTTCGACAGGCTCAGAGATTTCATGCGATGCTGTTCTTCTTGCTACAGGACATTCTGCTACAGATATTTATGAACTTTTGGCACGTCTTGCTCCCCAGACTCTTGAAGCAAAAACTTTTGCAATGGGCGTTCGCGTGGAACATCCCCGCCAGATTATTGACCAGCTGCAATATCACGGAAAACAAAATCAGGAAGGCGGACAAAATCTTGGAGCAGCCGAATACAGGGTTACTACTCAGGTTGATGGCCGGGGTGTATATTCCTTTTGTATGTGCCCAGGCGGCTTTGTAGTTCCTTCGGCAAGCGGCCCGGATGAAATTGTTGTAAACGGAATGTCTGCAGCGACACGTAACTCTAAATGGTCAAATGCGGCTATTGTTGTAGAAACCAGACCGGAAGATATCCCGGAGGAATATGTTGAGTCTGCACGCAAGGCAGGAAGTCCGGCACTTGCAGGCCTGCTCTTTCGTACAAAAATCGAAGAAGATGCAAAACTTAATGGCAAGGGTCAGGCAGCTCCAGCCCAGCTTCTCACAGATTTTCTTGAAAAGCGCAAAAGCTTGCCCGAAAAGCTTCCTGCAACAAGTTATACCCCAGGAATTGTAAGTTCAAATCTTAATGACTGGCTGCCTGCCCAAATTGCAGATAAACTTGCCCGGGGCATCCGTCAGATAGACCAGAGCATGAAAGGCTTTATATGTCCACAAGCCCTTATGATTGCTCCGGAAACACGCACAAGCACACCTGTACGCATTCTTCGCAATAAAGAAACATTTGAATGTTGTGGTATTAAAGGCCTCTACCCCGCAGGAGAAGGCTCCGGTTATGCAGGTGGAATTGTTTCAAGTGCAATGGATGGGGAGAATGCAGCACGGGCAATTTGCGAGGCCCTTCGACAGGCTCAGGGACCACGAACCAGTTGTGGTTCCTGAGCCTGTCGAAGGGCCACCTGTTAAACTAATTTTTTCTTTCCCCAGGTCTGAATTAAAGACTGAGGGTCTTTGCTTAAAAGAAGCTTCACCAGCAGCAGATTTGTCTGACTGAATACATTCTGCATAATTTCCTGCTGCTCCTCTGGAAAGCGACTCAAAACGTAATCGGCCACACCAATGTTTGGATTTTCCGGTCTGCCAATTCCAAAGCGAAGTCTCCAGAAATCGGCAGTATTAAGAACAGCTTTTGTAGACCTAAGCCCGTTGTGACCGCCAAGGCCACCACTCCATTTAAGGCTCACAAAGCCCTGGGCAAGCTCAAGCTCATCATGAACAACAAGAATTTCTTGCGGCAGGATTTTATAGAATGAGGAGGCTTCGATTATACTGTCGCCGCTCAGATTCATATAAGTCATTGGTTTTAAAAAGTAGATATGTGCAGGTGCTTCCTCGGGAACAAGAACAGGAGACCCGTCCTTTTTTGAACAAATCTTATAATCGCAGGCCCACTGAGCAAGCTCTGTCGGAGTAAAAGAAGTTATCTCTCCTTTGAACTTGCTCTGCCAGCTTAGACAAGATGCAAATGGAAGAGAATCCTCAAAATACCAGGCAACATTATGACGAGTCTTTTCGTATTCTCTTCCGTAATTCCCAAGAAAGGCAACAAGCTTTATCATTTCTGCAAATCTTCCGGTGTCTTCTGGAACTTAGACATGTTGTAAGAAGGAATTTCAAACCAGTAAGGAGATTTATTACACTTTGCATAATAAAGGTTTGAAGAGCCCTGATCCTCTGGATTTGCAGGAACAATATATGTTTCTACAGTAATAAGTCCGGTTGTAGTTCCGACCTGAACTGCAATGTAAGGCTCGCCTCCAATATCATCAGTTTTTCCATGCCACTTTGTTGTAGTAAGTGCATTGAAAGAGTTGAGCCAGTCTGCAGCTTTTTGTGCATCAAGAGTGATATTTGCACCAGAAATATTCCATACAAGATTTTCGGCTTCACCACTTCTTGAAACAGCCCAGGTTTCTTCTCCAGGATGTGTAACCGAAACAGAAGAAATATCTACAGACTGAACAGAATAAACTGTTTTAGTGCGAACCTGATCTTCTGTTTTATCAAAGATATTGCGGTAGTCACCGTCTACAAGATAAATATCATTTGTGCCGTTTACAGTTGCATAACACTGAATACCGGTAGAAGAATCCTTACCAAGAGTAAAGGTTCTAAGAACCTTGTCTCCTGCGCTGAGTGTAACCTTGATTGCGTTAGCGTCGTCAAACTCATATTTTGCTACAGAAGCGGCATTCGAAAGACTGGCAACCCTATCAAGAGCCTTGATGTTCTGGGCATAAGAAATCATTGAATCGATATTAGATTCAACAGCTTCAAACTTTTCGTTGTTGATAAGCCATTTTCCATCTTCGCTTACAATAGAAAGATTACCATCATCCTTTTCGATTAAAATCTTATCTGGAGTGTCTGTAAAGGTAAAAGACTTTACAGTACTTCTTGAATTAAGAATTATCTGAACAATTCCGACAATCAGCAGAATTACGTCGGCTGCAATTAAAACTATCTTTCTTGTTTTCATTTGTCTGCCTCACTTTTTTTGTCATTTTCTACAAAGCGGTCATCATCAGGATTATAAGTTCTGTTGATTCTAATCTTACGCTTGATTCTAAGTCTCCAGACAATAAGTCCTGCAATAACAACAAAAATCGCAAGACCATATTCGTTCAAGAGCTGGAAGAAGGTTACCTTTGCCTTTGACTGTGTATCAAGAACGTTGATTGTTACACCCTTAGTACGCATTCTGCAAAGCTCTTCGTTTCCGTTCAAATAATCAATTGCATTAACAAGCAAAAGTGCAATTCCCTGCGAAGCATCATCCGGGAATACCTGAGGAGTTGTAATCATCGAAGTACCTGCAACAATGATTTTTCCAGCCTGTTTACTCTTTGAAAGATGTGTAGAAATTGAATAATCACCCTGACCTTCTTCCTGCTTTTCGCTTGAAAGAGGAGCCTGGTCAAAGGCACTGTTGAATTCGCCTTCGAGCAATACCATAAGATTTCTTTTTGCAAGAGACTTTGTATCTTCCGGAGGAGTAAGTACAAGAGGATTAAGCATAAGTCCTTCAGGATCCTGTGTCCAGGCTTTTGCACTTGATTCAACAAGAACAGTCGATTTTACACCATCATTTTCTTTTATTTCCAAAGGAGCGCTCTGAAGCATAATTACGTTTCCAAGATTACTTGTGATTGCATTCTTGTTATTAAGCTGTTCCTTCTGCAAAAGAGGTGCCCAGTAAAGCTCAAGAATTCCATACTGATTATGATAAGTTTCGCAGCACTGAGAATCCATTACATATTTTTTAGAAATTGTAACGCCATACTTTTCGAGCAGTCTGTTAATGTTTACATCATTTTCAATATAGGTAGTCTGCTGGCCGTAGAAGGAATTGTTTGTCTGCATTTCCTGCAAAGGATCTACAAGGAACAAAACGTTTCCACCGCGCATAATAAACTGGTCAATTTTGTAAAGCTCTTCTTCTGTCATATCCTGCTTTGGACCGTTTATAACGATGCTCTTCATCGAAGCAGGAATATCATCTGTAGACAAATCAAGTGTTTTGATTTCATACAAATCAGAGAGGGCTGTATTAAAGCCGGAAGCACCTTCTTTAGTAGCAAGATCAAGCTCGCCGTTTCCAACAATGTATCCAAACTGTGTAGGCTTAGAAATGAGGCTCTGAATTGCTTCGTTGATTGATTCATCAATTGTGTCTAATCCTACAATTGCATAGTTGTTAAAGAAGATATCCTGAATCTGAACAGGAAGAGAAATGAATCTTTCGCCATATTCAACAACTACACCAATACAACCTGTTTCCAGAATGCCGTTTGCATTTCTGTAATTAATTGGCTGAATTCCGTAGCGCTCAATATAACCATTAACTTCGTCTACTGCAGGATGGATAACATTGTACTCAAGCTTATCCATCTTTGTTTTATTAATTTCGCGGCAAACCTTATCAATAGAATCTTCAAGAACATCAACTCCCGAAATTCTAAGAGATTTGATTGCACTGCTCATAATTACATTAAGCTGAATCTTGTCGTCGCCTTTTAAGGTTTCGAGAGAAGCAGCTGTATTAATCATTTTTGAGATTGTAGAAGTGAGCTTGTATTCAAAACCTTCAGAGCTTGTAACAGGATCGATGAGCTCAACAATATCACCATAAGAAATTGCAAGACCCATGTAAGTCTGTTTTACGCCAATCTCATTATTATTTACTTCCTGAATCTGAACCTGACGCAAGCCGTAGTTCTGTGCAAGATTCTGATTTTCTTCTTTAGACAAATCCATAAAAGAAACAGAGAAATTCTTGTTTGCAGCACGCTTGTATTCTTCAAGCAAATCTTCCACATACTGGGCAACCTGACTGTACTGTACAGGAAGCTTTTTATCAAAGAAGACACGGATAGAAACTGGTTCATCAAGATTTTTTACAATTGATTTACTTGCCTTAGAAAGCGAATATGATTTTTGCTTTGTAAGATCGGCACGAACATATGCATTGCTTCCAACAAAATTAAGGAGAACAAGAAGAATTAAAAACAAAACAAAATCAGAAGCCGAGCTTTTAAACCATTCAATAATCTTTTTCATCTTTCTCACCTCCTACATTTTATTTTTTGATTCGGCACGAACTGTGCATACGAAGAACAGGGCCGTAAGCGAAACAAAATAAAGCAAATCGCGGGTATCGAGAATACCTTTTGAAATTGAACCAAAGTGAACCGATGCCGAAAGGAAAGAAAACAATTTTACAATTCCATCCGGAAGGAAAACTAAGAAGGATTCTACAAAAGTGAGTGCCAGACAAATTGCCATGGCAACCGCAAATGCTATAATCTGATTTTTTGTAATTGAAGAACAGAACAAGCCGATTGCGCTATATGCTGCACAAATAAAGATTGCTCCAAGATATCCTCCAATAATCGGACCGTAATCCGGAGAACCAAAAATCTCGGCAGTAATTACGTAGAACAAAGTTGGTGCAAGCATTACAAGAGCTTCAACAAGTACTGCAAGATATTTTCCTGTAACAACATCAATTTCTCTTACCGGAAGAGTCATCAAAGTTTCAATAGAACCAACTCGTTTTTCTTCTGAGAATACGCGCATTGTAATTGCAGGAATAAAGAAGGAAAGAAGAATTGGCAAGAGAGAGAAGAAATTACGAAGCTCTGCTCTGTTCTGAAGGAAGAAGGTTGCAAAGAAAAGCAGACCGTTTATTACAAGGAAGAGGCCTGTTACAATATAACCAATTGGTCCCGAAAAATAAGAACGAAGTTCCCTGCGCAAAATTACAAAGGCAGGATTTTTTGCTTTAACTTTTTTATCGCTCATTTATTTTGCCTCCGTGAGAGCATGGAATACATCTTCAAGAGAGTTAGACTGCATTGCCATTGCATAAACATCGCAGCCGTTTTCTACAAGAGCCTTTACAAGAGCAGGTCTGATTTCTTTTTCTTCGTTTACAGAAACAACAATTTCGTTGTGCCCGTTTTCAACTTTGTTTGAAGAAACATTTGAAACGCCTGTTATTGCTTTTGCAGCGCTTTCTGCATTTTTTGCATTTCCGTCAAACTCAACAAATACAGTTGTTGAAGAACCAATGCTGTTTTTAAGATTTTCAATTGAGCTGTCGGCAACAACCTTTCCGCCGGAAATAATGATAGCGCGAGAACACAAAGTTTCTACTTCGCTAAGAATATGTGTTGAAATAATAACAGTTCTTGTTTTACCAATTTCGCGGATAATTGCTCGAACGTCTTCTACCTGGTTAGGGTCAAGACCAGAAGTTGGTTCATCAAGAATAAGAATCTCCGGGTCGGCCATGAGAGCATGTGCAAGAGATACACGCTGTCTGTTACCTCGAGAGAGTTCCGAAATATTCTTGCTCATTACTTCTTTAAGTCCGCATTCCTTGCAAAGGGCAGGAACTTTTTGGGCAGGGTCTTCGCCATGCATCTGGGCAATATACTTGAGATAATCTTCTACAATCATCTCTCCATAAAGTGGAGCCGATTCCGGCATATAACCGATTTTCTTTTTTGATTCTACAGGAGCCTTTGTAATATCTTCTCCGTCAATAAAAATCTGACCTTCCGAAGGAGCCAGGAAGCCTGTAATCATTCGCATTGTTGTAGTTTTACCAGCACCGTTAGGACCAAGCAGACCAACAATCTGTCCTGTAGGAATGGAAAAACTCACATCATTAACCGCACGAAATGACCCGAATTTTCGGGATACGTGGGAAACCTCTATCATTTGAGAGCCTCCAAATTTTTTTGTATTATAGTTAAGTATAACGAATTTATGGACTTTTGTGAAATAATTGTTTGTTAATTATTGTTTCCATGCTAAAATAAGGCAAATGGAGGCTCACATGAACGATATTAATGAAGTTTGTGATTTTATAAAAAAGTGCGGAACTTACTATCTTGCAACTGTAGAAGGTGACCAGCCAAGAGTAAGACCTTTTGGAACAATAAACCTTTTTGAAGGTAAACTTTATATTCAGACCGGAAAAGTAAAAGAGGTTTCAAAGCAGATTCAGAAAAATCCAAAGGTAGAAATTTCTTGCTTTGCCGGTGCTGAATGGCTGCGTCTTGCAGGAGAGCTTGTACGCGACGACCGCATTGAAGCTAAAGAAGATATGCTTAACCATTATCCGGATTTAAAGAACATGTACTCTGCAACAGACGACAACACAGAAGTTCTTTATTTTAAGAATGCAACAGCAACAATTTCAAGCTTTACTGCTGCACCTAAAATAATAAAGTTTTAATCCTTTTCTACATCATAGCAATTGATGTGAAGATCTTTAAGCTGCTGTTCGTCTACAGGGCTTGGACATTCATCCATTGGGCTTGCAGCCAGATTGTTCTTAGGGAATGCAATAACTTCGTGGATTGATTCCTCGTGGCACATAAGCATTACAAGGCGGTCCAATCCTGGTGCAATTCCTCCGTGTGGTGGAGCACCAAACTTAAAGGCCTGTACTAAGAAGCCGAATGCCTTTTCTGCACGTTCGCGGCTGTAGCCTACAATTTCAAAAATGCGTTCCTGAAGAGCAGGATCATTAATACGCATAGAACCGGAAGCAAGCTCGTAACCGTTGAGTACCAGGTCGTAGAGGTCGCCTTTTACAGCACCAGGGTCGCTTTCCAAAGTATCCCAGTATTGCTTCTGAGGAAGAGTGAACATGTGGTGTTCTGTTTCCCAGTGATTTTCTTCTTCGTTCCAGGCAAAATATGGAAAGTCAATAATCCATGCAAAGTGGAATTCGTCATTTGGATTATAAAGGTTTAAGTCTTTTCCAAGCTGTTTGCGTACAGCACCAAGAGCGGTACATGCAAGCTGCCAGTTTTCGTCGCTTACAAAAAGAATAAGGTCGTTCTTTTCGGCTCCAAGCTTAGAGCAGATTTCTGCTTCGTGGCCGGCGTAGAACTTGCTGATACCGCCTTCGAACTTGCCCTGAGCATCAATTTTCATCCAGGCCAAACCCTTAGCTTTGTAAGTCTTTGCAACTTCTTCCAGGGCTTCAATGTTTTTGCGTGAATATTTGTCTGCAACATTCTTTACAACAAGTGCTTTCAAACCGCTGCGTTTATGGCGCTGAATATCACGGCCCGCATTTGCAGCTCCGGCTTTAAATGCGTTAAAGTCTGCAAGGCCTGCCATAAAGGCTGCATCCTGCATTTTCATATCAAAACGAAGGTCCGGTTTGTCGCTTCCGTATAAATCAAAAGCGTCTTCCCAGGCAATGCGGTCAAACTTAGCAGGAAGGTCGTAATTCAAAGTCTTTTTGAAAATATACTGCATCATTCCTTCTGTTGTGCTAAGAACTTCCTCGCGGTTTGTGAAAGACATTTCCATATCAATCTGTGTAAATTCAGGCTGACGGTCGCCACGGGCATCTTCATCGCGGTAGCAGCGGGCAATCTGGAAGTACTTATCAAAACCAGAAACCATCAAAAGCTGCTTATAAAGCTGAGGGCTCTGTGGCAAAGAATAGAATTTTCCCGGGTGAACACGTGAAGGAACAAGGTAGTCGCGGGCACCTTCCGGTGTGGACTTAATGAAGGTTGGAGTTTCAATTTCCAAAAATCCTTTCGAAGTCAAATATTCGCGTGTAGCAAAAGCAACCTGTGAACGAAGGATAATATTATGCTGCATTGGTTCACGGCGTAAATCAAGATAACGGTACTTTAAGCGCAAATCTTCGTTTGCAACAACTAAAGTTCCGTCCTTCTGGCGTACTTCTTCAATACTGAATGGCAATTCCTGAGAAGTAGTAAAAATCTGAATATCGCTTGCTTCTACTTCAATTTCGCCGGTTGCCATGTCTGGGTTTATATCTTTATCACTGCGGGCAGTAACAATGCCTTCTACAGCAATACAGTATTCACTTTTAAGGCTGGCAGCAATCTGCTTTACTTCATCACTTGCTTTATCGCCAACCATAACCTGAGTAATTCCATAACGGTCGCGCAGACGAATAAAAATCAATCCGCCAAGGTCACGGGTACGACTAACCCAACCATTTAAAACAACCTTTTTACCAACATCACTTTTGCGGAGCTCGCCGCATGTAACAGTACGCTTTGTATTTTCCATAATGGAATATTTTAGCGTTATAGCAAAGTTTTGTCATTAGCAGTATTATTTTTCAAGTACGTACCACAGCGTTTTGTCCTTT
>Ga0247609_10003850_pt1 | contig 15095 bp, 12 predicted proteins | sample 172DNAGHGlowgp2_FD_193487 | JGI IMG/M metagenome (GOLD analysis project Ga0247609, IMG submission 193487) | Sheep rumen microbial communities from Palmerston North, Manawatu-Wanganui, New Zealand - 1728 DNA GHGlow gp2 | ecosystem: Host-associated > Mammals > Digestive system > Stomach > Rumen ...
AGGAATAGTTGATAAAGCAGGCATTGACGCCATTCTGGTGGGCGACTCCGCCTCGAACGTAATGGCTGGTAATGCCACGACGTTGCCCATGACGGTGGACTACATGATTTACCATGCCCGTTCGGTGGTGCGTGCCGTGAAACGTGCGCTGGTGATTTGCGACATGCCGTTCGGTTCGTACCAGGTGAATGCCACCGAGGGTGTGACGAACGCCATCCGCATCATGAAGGAGAGTGGTTGTGATGCTGTGAAGATGGAGGGTGGAGTAGAGATTCTGGATACGGTGAAGCGTATTCTGGATGCTGGTATTCCCGTGATGGCTCACCTGGGACTGACGCCGCAGTCAATCAATAAGTTTGGTACTTATGCGGTGCGTGCGAAAGAGCAGGCTGAAGCCGACAAGCTGATGAGCGACGCCATTGCTTTGGCCGACGCAGGCTGTTTCGGCATCACGCTGGAGAAGGTGCCCGCCAAGTTGGCTACGGAAGTGACTAAGGCCGTGAAGTGTCCGACCATCGGTATTGGAGCCGGCAATGGCACCGACGGACAGGTGCTGGTGGTGGCCGACATGCTGGGCATGACCGAGGGCTTCTCGCCTCGTTTCCTGCGTCGCTATGCCGAAATTGGTAACGTGATTACCGATGCTGTGGGCCGTTACGTGGGAGACGTCAAGAGCGGCGACTTCCCGAATGAGAACGAATCGTACTAAGCTGTGAATACGCAGAATACTCCTGTTCATATCAAACTGTGGCACAAGGACTTCTGGCTGTTGGTTATAGCCGACTTACTATTGACGATGTCCGTCTATGTGCTGATTCCCATCATGCCCTTGTGGTTGATGGATACAGAGAATTTTACTCCCGTTGAGACCGGTCTTTCGATGGGTGCCTATGCTGTTGGCCTCTACCTGTTTGGCGCCCAATGCTCGTGGCTGGTGCAGCGTTATCGCCGTAACGTGGTATGCATGTGGTCGATTATCCTGGTAGGACTGTCTGTGGCCTTGTTATGGTATATTGACGGGCTGCGCTCGGAATTTGTGGAATTCTGGGTGATTATGCTGCAACGACTGCTAATGGGCGCCGCCTTCGGTCTTGCCCAGATGATTTTGTCGTCGACGCTGATTATCGACACCTGCGAGTCGTTCCAACGCACCGAAGCCAACCATAGCGCCGCATGGTTTTCCCGCTTTGCCCTTTCGCTGGCCCCGATAGGTGGTCTGGTGGCTTACGAACTGCTGGGTTTCGACAAGGTGCTGTGGGGTGCCATTGGCTGTGCGGCGCTAAGCGTGCTGCTGATTCGTAACGTTTCGTTCCCCTTCAGAGCCCCTGAAGAGGGCGTTCATGTGGCCTCACTCGACAGGTTCCTGTTGCCCTACGGTCTGGTGCTGTATTTTAATCTGCTTCTGGTGACTACTGTTGTGGGATTGGTGTTGTCGCAGCCGCTGGGAGTCGAGTTCTATGCGATGCTGATGGGCGGTTTCCTGCTGGCTTTGCTGGCCCAGCGGTTTGTGTTCCGCGATGCCGACCTGAAGAGCGAGATTGTCAGCGGACTATTCATGCTGGTGGCTGCACTCTTGATACAATGGGTGTATCCTGCATCGCCCATCGCTCCGCTGCTGATGGGATTGAGCATTGGCATCATTGGTTCGCGCTATCTGCTGTTCTTTATCAAGTTGAGCCGGCATTGTAAGCGCGGCACGTCGCAAAGCACCTTCTTCCTCAGTTGGGAAACAGGCATCACGCTTGGACTTGCGGCAGGCTATGCGCTGCTCTACGGACAACGCGAATTGTTGTTCATAATAGCCATCGGACTGACGGTTTTGAGCTTGATTTTGTATCATTTCTACACCCACAGTTGGTTTATCAGGCACAAAAACCGCTGATGGAATGAGTTTTTGGCACGAAAATTTGGAAGATTCCTTTTTTTTTCCTATCTTTGCGGCAAATTACTAACTGGAAACCTTTGCCCGTGTCACGAAGTATTTTCCATCGTCTGAGCATTCTGCTCGTCAGCTGTCTGTTATTACCGACAGTTGCAAAAGCTTTAGGCGATCCTGACAGGATATTCTTGTCGTACGACGCTTCGAACGGTCTGGCCGACAACAGCGCTCAATCCATCAAAGCCACCAAGACGGGACGCATGGTGATTTCGACCATCGGCCACATCAATTTCTTCGACGGAGACGCCTTTGTGCATATTGACCCTGAGGCGGAGGATGCCTTTCCGCTGCCGAAATACAACGGGCACTATCATCTGTACTTTGACCGCCATCACCACCTGTGGGTGAAGGACAAGCGCCAGGTGACCTGTGTGGACCTTACCGTCGAGCGTTTTACCAAAAACGTTGGGGCCGTCATCAAGGAGATGGGTATGACAAAGCAGGTGGACGACATGTTTGGCGACATCAACAACAACATGTGGTTCCTTTCGGACAATACCCTTTACGGAACGGACGATAAGAAGGAATTCAAGTTACGCCACGCTGCCGAACTGCAGGATGTGGACGTCTACAATCACAAGCTGCACCTGCAGTTCTATTCCAATGGTGTTGTATCCGTCTACGACATGGAGAAGAACCGTTTCCTTTACGACATTCCAGCCTTTACCGGAGCAGACACCCTGCGCTATAGCGACTCGTCGGTGATTCTGCCCGACAGCAACCTGTATTACCAGATACGCAATGACAGCAAAGAGTCTGTCTTGATGCGTCTCGACATTGAGAAGCGGCAGTGGACTACGCTGATGAGTCTGCCTTACCACCTGAATAACATGGTGATGAAGGACGGCATGTTGTATATCGCTTCCGAATACGGCTACTGGGTGTATGACGTGAAGACAGGCGGAAGCCAGCATATAGAAGCAATCAAGCTGTCGCGCAACCGCACCCTGCAGACCGACATCAACACGATAGCCTTCGACCGTCAGGGTGGCATGTGGTTGGGAACGGAGCGTCGTGGCATACTCTATTCTCGTCCCTTCCGCTCGCCGTTCACCAATTACAGCTGGAGCCAGCCCGAGGCGCTGGCCTACGAGGCTCTGCTCAGCAAGACGCTGACCGAACAAGTCGCGTTGCCGCGTCATGTCAACTGTCAGTTCCGCGACAGCCGAGGCTGGCTGTGGACCGGCCTCTACACCGGGTTGCAGCTGGATCGCCCAGGCCAGCAGTCCACCATCATTACCGATGAAGATGGCTTGCGCAACGAGATGATTCATAGCATCATTGAGGACGACAACCACGACATCTGGGTGGGAACCAGCTTTGGTATCTCGCATCTGGAAATCGTCGACGGAAAAGTTGGTCATATTGAGACCTACATCCAGACAGACAATGTACCCAACGAGTCGTTCGTCAACGGCCGCGTGATGAAGCAGGCTGACGGGACCATCATCATGCAGTCATTAGACCATATTGTCGTTTTCAATCCCAAGAACCTCAATCAGGACAGTCTGAGGAGTTTCCGGCTTGCTCCCAAACTGGTACGCATACAGGTGAACGGCCATCAGATAGCACCAGGCATGGAAATCGAAGGCAAGGTCATCATCGATCGGGCTGTCTCGCGTCTGTGGGAAATCAATGTCGATTATAATCAGAACACGCTGTCGCTGGTGTTCTCCGGATTGAACTTTGCCCGTCCGATTCAGACCTATTACCGCGTTCGCGTACAGGGGCTATTCGACGATTGGCGGGTATATTCCTACACCAATTCGCGTGGCATGGTCGACCCAAAGGGCTTGTTACACTTGCAGCTATCGGCATTAAAGCCGGGCAAGTATGTCGTCGAGGTGCAGGTGTCGATGGATCCCGACCACTTCGAAATGCGTCCGTACCATTGGAATATCAATGTCGACGAGCCATGGTGGCGTTCGACAGGCATCTATATGCTGTTAGGGCTGGTACTCTTGCTGTTGGCCATTGCCAATGTGGTGTTATATAATAAGAACACGCGCATGACCATGTTACGCAACAGCAAGGAAAACGACATTCTTCGCCGTATCAGCAATTACGTGACGCGTTGCGATGAGATGCACGATGAGGTATTGTCGCCCGAGAGCGTTTCGACAGGCAATGCCGAGGAAGAGGGTAGGGAAAACCAGGATTTCATCAATGCCATGTTGATGATAGTGCCTTACCTGCATACGCATACTCAGAATCAGGTGTCGATGCGCAAGCTGTCGGAGCTGACGGGCTTGGAGGTTTCCAAGCTGTTCGAACTGCTCTCGACAAATTTCTATCAGAATCCGCGACAGATGGTGGCTAAACTTCGTATTCAGGAAGCCGCAGAGCTGTTGCGTACGACTAGGAAGCCCATTGAGCAGATTGCCGACGAATTGAAGTTTATCAGTCCCAACTACTTCATCGCCTCATTCTATCACCAGTATCGGCAGACGCCGCTGGACTACCGGAAGTCCAAGGCTCTGTAGCCTACCAGGCGCCATGTTCGCGCGCCTGTTCCTTTATAATATATCAATGCCTGATAACGGTTCTCCGTCTGGAAGAAACTGCCTTCCGAGGGCGGTATGTTTCCATCGGCATCTGTAAATTGGTAGGAGTAGTAGCCCTGCTTCTGCATGATTCGTGCCTTGTAGGATGCCGTCTGGGCGTCGTAGGTCATGCGGTAATGCTCGCGTTCGCTGTCGGTGGTCCACTGGCCGTCGATGTAGATGTCGCCCTGATAGGGTGCAGCGAGTTCGTAGTTGATCCATACATAGTCGCACGTATAGTCCACCTCGCGGTTGTCGCTGTTGCGGACGACGAAGGCGCCCTGGGCGGAGACATCCGTCAGATAGTTCTTTCGGACCGTTGCTGTGAAAGGCCAAGCCTCGTAGTTGTTGCCGTTCCACTCAATACGATCCAGTCCCATCGTCGTGTGACTGACGTCCAATACCTCGAACTTATGGTATTCGTTGCCTGCGTCGAAGATGAGTGCCCGGTTGTGGTCCCACGTCAAACCCTGAGCGTTGGTGAAGTTGGGACGAATGTTGTGGCGGGCGTGGTCCTCGCGCCAGTTCTGCATCACAACGGTACAAATCTCTTCGTCGACATTGTTCACCCGCAGATTATTGTAATTCACCGTCATCGACAGCTGCTGGTGGCTCTGGTTGTGGTCCACGTCGGTATTTGTCGTCACATTAAGCCCCACACCCATCAGCGGCTCTACCACGTAGAACTCCACATCCAACACCGGTTCGTTATCCTGGTCCTCGTCCGTCACCGTCAGCCGGTAGTTGCCGCTCAGCTTCAGCCGGCAGCGGTCGTTGGGAATGGTCAGCGTATAGTGGGTGTACATCACGGTAGTGTTGATGCTGTTCTGGTAGTTCTCAATGGGGTTGTCGTTGAATCCCACTAGCCAGTCGCTTTCAAACAGACCGTCCGACACCGTCCAGTCGGCCTCGCAGTGTTCCAGATGGTAGACAAAGTGGTGATAGTCGTGCGACAACTCGTCGAAGCCGATGTTCAGCCTGTCGCCACTGCCCAGTTCCATCACGGGACGGTTCATCCAGTCGCCGTTGACCATACTGGTCAGCGAGCGGACATTTTCGACGTAGATCCTGTTGCCTGCCAACGCCGTGAGGGCTGTCAAAAGCAGCGTAATAAGAGTGACAATTTGCTTCATGGCTGCAAATTTAATCATTTTGATTGAAATGACCAACATGAAAACAAAAATAAACTTAATTTATTTTGTAATTATAGTATTTTTGTGTACCTTTGTACGCTAATTAAAAACAGCGAAAACGCGCTGACGGGCTTAAAAATGCCCTTAAACGCAAAATTGTGAAAAATGAATCGGATTATCGGAATGCCGTAAAACCGGAAAAATATAATCATAAAAATAGATAAATGGATCAGACATTTGACAACGACAGAATTGTAAAAATCAACATTGAAGAGGAGATGAAATCCTCGTACATCGACTATTCGATGTCGGTGATTGTTGCCCGTGCGCTTCCTGATGTGCGCGACGGCTTCAAACCCGTCCATCGCCGTATCCTCTACGGTATGATGGGCATCAACAACGTATCGACACAACCTTATAAGAAGTGTGCCCGCGTCGTCGGTGAGGTGCTCGGTAAGTACCACCCCCACGGCGACTCGTCCGTATATGGTGCCTTGGTGCGTATGGCCCAGGAGTGGAACATGCGCTATACACTGGTCGACGGTCAGGGTAACTTCGGCTCCGTCGACGGCGACTCGCCTGCAGCTATGCGTTACACGGAGTGCCGCCTGTCGAAGATGGGTGAGCACATCATGGACGACCTCGACAAGGAGACTGTTGACATGGTCAACAACTTCGACGACTCGCTGGTGGAGCCCAGCGTCATGCCGACGAAGATTCCCAACCTGCTGGTGAATGGCGGTAACGGTATTGCCGTAGGTATGGCAACCAATATGCCTACCCACAACTTGGGCGAGGTTATCGACGGCTGCTGTGCCTATATCGACAATCCCGATATCGATACCGACGGACTGATGCAGTATATTCCCGGCCCCGACTTCCCCACGGGAGCCTATATCTATGGTCTTGCTGGTGTTCGCGATGCCTACGAGACAGGTCGCGGACGTATCGTGATGCGTGCGAAGGCCGAAATCGAGAGCACCGAGACGCACGACAAGATTGTGGTCACCGAGATTCCTTACGGGGTCAACAAAGCCGATTTGGTGAAGTATATCGCCGATCTGGCCAACGAGCATAAGATTGAAGGTGTAGCCAATGTCAACGACGAATCGGGCCGTCAGGGTATGCGTATCGTGGTCGACTGCAAGCGCGACGCCAACGCCAATGTACTGTTGAACAAACTCTTTAAGATGACCGCTCTACAGAGCTCATTCTCAGTGAATAACATCGCTCTGGTGAAGGGTCGTCCCCGTCTGCTTTCGTTGAAGGAATGCGTAAAATACTTCGTCGAGCACCGTCACGACGTGACCATTCGCCGCACGCAGTACGACCTGCGTAAAGCTCAGGAGCGTGCTCACATCTTGGAAGGTTTGATCATTGCTGTAAACAACATCGACGAGGTGGTTCACATCATCCGTAACAGCAAGACTCCCAGCGACGCCCAGCGTAACCTGGAGCAGCGCTTCGAGTTGGATGAGCTGCAGTCGAAGGCTATCGTCGATATGCGTCTCTCGCAGCTCACCGGCCTGCGTGTCGACCAGTTGCACCAAGAGTATGACGACCTGATGAAGCTCATTGCCGAATTGCAGGAAATCCTCGACAACCCCGAGCGCTGCAAGGAAGTCATGAAGAACGATCTGCTGGAGGTGAAGGAGAAATATGGCGACGAGCGCCGCACGGAGATTATCCCCTTCGACCACGAGTTCAACGCCGAGGACTTCTATCCCGACGATCCTGTGGTTATCACCATCTCGCACATGGGTTACATCAAGCGCACCAAGCTTGACGAGTTCCACGAGCAGGGCAGGGGAGGCGTCGGTGCCAAGGCCGCCCGCCATCGCGACAACGACTTCACCGAATATATCTATCCCGCTACGATGCATAACACGCTGCTCTTCTTTACCCAGAAGGGACGCTGCTACTGGCAGAAGTGCTACGAGATTCCCGAGGGCGACAAAAACGCGAAGGGCCGTGCCATTCAGAACATGCTGAACATCGAGCCCGACGACGCCATCAATGCCGTGCTGCGCATCAAGAACTTCAACGACGAAGAGTTCCTGAAGTCGCACTACGTGATGTTCGCCACCAAGCAGGGTATCATCAAGAAGACTCGTCTCGACCAGTATAAAAACGTTCGTGCTGCCGGTGTCCGCGCCATCAATATCAACGAGGGCGACGAGGTGGTAGGCGTTCGTCTGACCAACGGCCACAACGAGATTCTGCTGGCCAACCGCAATGGTCGTGCCGTTCGTTTCGACGAGAACGACGTTCGCTCGATGGGCCGTGTCTCTACTGGTGTCATCGGTATGCGACTCGACGGTGGCGACGACGAGGTGGTAGGTATGGTATGTGTCAACGATCCCGCTGTCGAGACCATCATGGTTGTCTCTGAGAACGGCTACGGCAAGCGCTCCGACGTTGACGACTATCGCAAGACGGCTCGTGGTGCCAAGGGTGTCAAGGCGCCGGCCACCACCGAGAAGACCGGTCGCTTGGTAGCCATCAAGGTGGTTACCGACGAGAACGACCTGATGATTATCAACAAGTCGGGTATCCTCATCCGTCTGAAGGTGGCCGATGTCCGTGTTATGGGCCGTGCTACCCAGGGTGTGCGCCTCATCAACCTCACCAAGAAGAACGACACCATTGCCAGCGTCTGCAAGGTTATGCACTCGCAGGAAGAGGATGTCGAAGAGGCCGAGGTGCTCAACGAGGAAGTCGACGCTCCCGAGACTCCCGTCATTGACGTAGAATAATAATGTTTAACCAATAAAGAAAGACTTATGAAAAAAGTAATGATGATGGCAATCGCACTCATGGTAAGCTCCATGACCTTTGCCGGTAAGAGTGACGCCCTGAAAGCTATCACTAAGTGTAAGGACTATGCTGAAGCAGCCCAGCTGCTGCAGAGCAGCCTCGGTCAGTTGGCTGACAATGCTGAGAAGGCAGAGGCTTATAACCACCTCGTCGACCTGGCTATGGCCAAGGTGTCGAACGAGACTGGTACCATCGCTGAGAACCAGCTTGCCACCCAGATGGGTCAGGGCAAGGTGAAGGAGTACGACACACTGGGACTGGCCAATGGTATTTGCAATGCCATCCAGGCTGCCATCGAGTGCAATAAGTACGACCAGATGCCAGATGCCAAGGGTAAGGTGAAGCCTAAGTATGCCGAGAAGAACGCCCAGCGCGTATGGGCTGTTCGTCCCAACCTGGTGAACATTGGTCAGACTGCTGCCCAGCAGGGCAACGATACCAATGTGCTCAAGTTCTGGGGTGCTTTCATCGATTCTGCCGAGGATCCCTTCTTCGCTGCTTGCGACCACAATCCCGAGAAGGAGTACATCGGACAGGTAGCATTCTTCGCTGGCCGCTATGCTTGGCAGGCTAAGGAAATGGACCGCGCCAACAAGTATTTCGAGGTTGCCAAGCGCGATCCCGAGCAGAAGGCCGAGGCTTTCAACTTCCAGCTCTACGCTATGCGCACCAACCTGAAGTCTAAGGAAGACTCAATCGGTTATGTGAACTACCTGAAGAAACTGTACGAGACTGAGCCCGAGAACGACATGATCATCGACGGCATCAACGGCATGTACGAAGGTATGAAGGAGAAGGCCGAGCAGGCTGCATTCCTCGATGCTCACCTTGCCAAGTATCCCAACTCGTTCACCGCACTGGCCAACAAGGGCCTCATGGCTATGAACGAGAATAATGCCGAGGAGGGTGCCAAGTGGCTCCGCAAGGCCAGCGAGGTGAAACCCGACAACGCTGTCGTCTGGACTTACCTGGGTGTCTGCCTGAACGTGCTCGCTGCCAATGCCACCGACAACGCTGCTGGCATGAAGTATTTCGACGAGGCCATCGTTGCCTTCGACAAGGCTAAGGAACTTGATCCCGACCGTGCACAGGCCAACTGGGGCTACAACCGCTACCAGGCTTACTACGGACGCTACGGTGAGGCTGATCCCAAGACCAAGGCTGCCGAGGCTGACATGAAGTAAAACACGATTCAGATTATTTTATCTCATAAGGGACCTGAGTTTTTCTGCTTAGGTCTCTTTTTTATGGACAATTGCTGCCAGATGGACGCTCATTTCTATTAGTAGCGAAAAAAAACAGGCAAATATTTTTCCGTTTGAAATTTATTTGCTATCTTTGCAAACAAATAACTTACTGAAACAACAACAACTTTAAATACATTACTGCTTATGTCACAAATTACAGGACACATTTCGCAGATTATTGGCCCGGTGATCGACGTTTATTTCGATACCAATGGTCAGGATCCTGAGAAAGTGCTGCCCAGAATTCACGAGGCTCTCCAGATTCAACGTCCCAACGGCGATCAGCTGATTGTCGAGGTTCAACAGCACATCGGTGAGGACACCGTACGCTGTGTTGCTATGGACAACACAGACGGATTGCAGCGTGGACTGGAGGCCAAGCCTACAGGCTCACCCATCGTGATGCCTGCCGGCGAACAGATTAAAGGTCGTATGCTGAACGTGATTGGTCAGCCTATCGACGGTATGAAACAACTCAACATGGAGGGCGCGTATCCCATCCATCGCGAAGCACCTAAATTCGAGGAACTCTCGACCACCAAGGAAGTGCTGTCGACAGGTATCAAGGTGATTGACCTGCTGGAGCCCTACCTGAAGGGTGGTAAGATTGGCTTGTTCGGTGGTGCCGGTGTGGGTAAGACGGTGCTCATCATGGAGCTCATCAACAACATCGCCAAGGGCCACAACGGTTTCTCGGTGTTTGCTGGAGTGGGAGAGCGCACGCGTGAGGGTAACGACCTCATCCGCGAGATGATCGAGAGCGGCGTTATCCGCTATGGCGAGAAGTTCAAGCAGGCGATGGCCGAGGGTAAGTGGGACCTGAGTCTTGTTGACCCCGAGGAGCTGAAGAAGTCGCAGGCTACGCTGGTGTATGGCCAGATGAACGAGCCTCCCGGTGCCCGTGCCTCTGTGGCGCTGTCAGGTCTGACGGTTGCCGAGGGTTTCCGCGATGGTGGCGGTAAGGACGGCGGCGCTGCCGATATTCTGTTCTTCATCGACAACATCTTCCGTTTCACGCAGGCCGGTTCTGAGGTATCTGCTCTGCTGGGCCGTATGCCGTCGGCCGTAGGTTATCAGCCCACGCTGGCTTCCGAGATGGGTACCATGCAGGAGCGAATCACTTCTACCAAGTCGGGTTCTATCACTTCGGTACAGGCTGTGTATGTGCCTGCCGACGACTTGACCGACCCTGCTCCTGCTACGACGTTTACCCACCTGGATGCTACCACGGTGCTGGATCGTAAGATTGCCGGTCTGGGTATCTATCCCGCCGTTGACCCGCTTGCTTCTACCTCACGTATTCTCGACCCGCTGGTGGTCGGCAAGGCACACTATGATTGTGCACAGCGCGTGAAGGAGATTCTGCAGCGTTACAACGAGTTGCAGGACATTATCGCCATTCTGGGTATGGACGAACTCTCGGACGAGGACAAGCTGACGGTGAACCGTGCACGTCGTGTGCAGCGCTTCCTGTCGCAGCCGTTCACCGTGGCCGAGCAGTTCACGGGTCTGCCTGGTGTCATGGTGCCCATCGAGGATACCATCAAGGGCTTCAACGCCATCCTGGACGGTGAGGTCGACGACCTGCCCGAGCAGGCATTCCTCAACGTGGGTACTATCGAGGACGCTAAGGAGAAAGCCAAGAAACTTCTGGAAGCTGCAAAAGGGTAATTGACAATTGATAATTCTTTGACCTAAAGGTACAAAGCGTACTAAAGAAACGATTAGATAATTGACAATTATGTTAAAGCTAAAGATAGTTTCTCCTGAAAGGATTGAGTTCGAAGGCGAGGTGGTGAGCGTGCTGGTACCCGGATCGCTGGGCCAGTTCGAAATCCTCAACAACCACGCACCGATTATCTCGTCGCTCGACAAGGGTAAGGTGGTTTACGGGCTGCCTAATGGCGAGAAAAAGCCCCTCGAAATCGGTGGCGGCTTCGTAGAGGTGCAGAAGAATGTGGTGAGTCTCTGTGTAGAATTGAATGAACAATGAACGATAAAGCGTTGAAAGATTTAGCCGTCAATTACTCCTTCCAGGTGTTTTGTCTGGGTTGTTTGCTGTTTTTTTCCATCAAGATATGGGGTGCAGACAGTTGGCAGACACCTTCGTTGGTAGGCTTTGCTTTCACACTGCTTTTCTACGTCATCGACGGTTGGGTATGGTACTGGGTGGCCTCACGACACAAGGACTATCTCAGCTCGTTCTTCACAGGAACTTCAGGACTGCGTTTCCTGTTGTCGCTGGCTGTACTCGGAATTTATTATCTGGTGGCTGGCAAAGCAGGAATGATCACATTCCTCTTGGTGTTCGTGGCTTACTACATGGTAACGCTGGCGCATCACGCACTCTTCTTTTCGAAAGTATCAAAACGTTTGTAACGAGTTAAAAACTAACGTATTACATGAAACAATTTAAGTCAATATGCATCCTGCTGGTAATGGCGCTGCTGCCCATGCCGATGCTGGCTGGCGAGGAGCCGAAGGACGAGCCTCTGAACATCTCAGAGATTGTTCTGGAGCACCTGGCCGACTCGTACGAATGGCATATAGCCACCTACGAGGGTAAGCACATCGGATTCCCGCTGCCCATCATCATCAGGAGTTCGCAGACTGGCGAGTGGCACTTCTGCACAGAGCACTCTCTGCCCGATGGCTTCTTCTTCAATCCCGAAGCCCACGGCAAGATTTACGAGCAGATGACCGACGGCAGCACCGTGCGCCCACTGGACCTGAGCATTACGCGTAACGTATTGCAGATATGGATTGTGGTGGCCGTGCTGCTGGTGGTGTTCCTGAGTTGTGCCCGCTGGTATAAGAAACGCGACAAGACGAGCAAGGCGCCGACCGGATTCATTGGTGCTGTAGAGCTGTTGGTGACGATGATCAACGACGACGTCATCAAGGCCTCCATTGGCGAGAAGCACTACAAGCCCTATGCGCCGTATCTGCTGACGGTGTTCTTCTTCATTTTCGTCACCAACCTGCTGGGACTGTTGCCCATATTCCCCGGTGGTTCGAATGTGACAGGTAACATTAACATCACGTTCTTCCTGGCATTGTGCACCATGCTGGCCATCAACCTCTTCGGCAACAAGGAGTACTGGAAGGAGATTCTGTGGCCCGACGTGCCCATCTTCCTGAAAGCCATCCCCCTGATGCCGGCCATCGAGCTGTTCGGCGTGTTCACCAAGCCCTTCGCGCTGATGATCCGTCTCTTTGCCAACATGATGGCTGGCCACGCCATGATACTCAGCTTCAGCTGCGTCATCTTCCTGGGCTGGACCATGGGCGTGGGACTGGGCATTGGACTGAACATCTTCAGCATCATCATGCTGCTGTTCATGAATGCACTGGAACTGTTGGTGGCCTTCGTACAGGCTTATGTGTTCACCATGTTGAGTTCGGTATTCATCGGACTTGCACACAAAGAGCATCACGGATAATTAATAAAACAATTAAACATTAAATATTAACAATTTTAAAACATTAAGATTATGATTACATCATTATTGTTGGCCGCTGAAGGTCTGGCACAGCTGGGCTGCGGTATTGGAGCTGGTATTGCCGTTATTGGTGCAGGTATTGGTATTGGTAAGATTGGTGGCAGCGCTGTTGACGCTATTGCCCGCCAGCCGGAGGCTTCCGGACAGATCTTCACACAGATGATTCTGACCTCTGCTTTCGTCGAGGGTTGTGCCCTCTTCGCCATCGCTGCTTGTGCATTCTTGATTTAGTAAAAACTGACAGCAAATGGATTTCACAAAATTACCGGCTATCCTGACGCCTGATTTAGGACTCCTGTTCTGGATGTTACTGGCGTTCCTAGTGGTCTTCGTAATACTTGCCAAGTATGGTTTCCCTGCCATCCTCAACATGGTTGACGAGCGAAACAAATACATTGACGAAAGTCTGCGCAAGGCTCACGAGGCCGAGGAACGACTGGCCAATATCCAGCAGGAAGGTGAATCCATCTTGCAGGAGGCACGCGAGAAACAGGCTCAGATACTGAAGGAGGCCGCCGAGTCGCGCGACGCTATCGTCGAGCAGGCTCAGCAGAAGGCAAGGGCTGAGGGTGCCCGTCTGTTGGATGAAGCGAAAGTTGCCATCGAACAGGAGAAGAAGGTCGCTATTGCTGATATTCGTCAGCAGGTGGCAACCCTCAGTGTCGACATTGCCGAGAAGGTGCTCCGTCAGAACCTCCGTGACGATAAGTCGCAGATGGATTTGATTGACCGCATGCTGGATGACGCTACTGCAAATTAAATAAGGTACACGCGTATGGATATCGGAGTAATATCTACGAGATATGCTAGGGCACTGCTGAAGAGTGCTACTGATGGCAAGCTCGAAGAACAGGTCTATCAGGAAATGATGACGCTGGCGAAGAGCTATACCGAGGTGCCCGCGCTTCGTCAGACCATTGACAACCCCATGCTCGAAAAGTCGAAGAAGCAGACGCTGCTCGAGACCGCTGCCGGCGGTTCTCCCAGCCAGCTGACGCAGAGTTTCATCGCCCTGGTGCTGAAGGAAGACCGCGAGAACATGGTGCAGTTCATGGCCTACTCGTATGTCACGCTTTACCGCAAGCAGAAGAATGTCATCCGTGGCAAGCTCACCACCGCCGCACGCGTCTCCGCGGAAACGGAGCTGAAGATGCGCCAGATGGTGGAGAGCAAGACTCAAGGTACTGTGGAGTTTGAGACAGAGGTGAATCCCGACATCATCGGCGGTTTCATCCTCGAATACGACACCTATCGTATGGATGCCAGTGTCAAGTCCAAGCTCAACAACATTCTCAACACGTTGAAGAAATAGGCGTTATAACGTCATAACGTGATAACGTAATAACGAAACAAAAGAAAACAAATGTCAGATAAAATTAAACCAAGCGAAGTCAGTCAGGTGCTGCTCGAACAGCTGAAGGGCATTTCCAATGCTGAACAGTTCGACGAGGTGGGTACCGTGCTTACCGTCAGCGACGGTGTGGCCCGTATCTATGGTCTGCGCAATGCAGAGGCCAACGAACTGCTGGAGTTCGAAAACGGAACAATGGCTATCGTGATGAACCTCGAGGAGGACAACGTCGGCTGCGTGCTGCTCGGAGTCACTGCGGGCATCAAGGAAGGCATGGTGGTGAAGGGCACCAAGCGCATTGCCTCAATCCGTGTCAACGACAACATGCTCGGACGCGTCATCAATCCGCTGGGACAGGCTGTCGACGGCAAGGGAGACATCGACCTTACTGACGCTTTCGAAATGCCGCTGGACCGCAAGGCTCCTGGTGTGATTTACCGTCAGCCCGTGAAGGAGCCGCTGCAGACTGGTCTGAAGGCTATCGACTCGATGATTCCCATCGGACGTGGCCAGCGTGAGCTCATCATCGGTGACCGCCAGACGGGTAAGACGGCCATTGCCG
>Ga0247609_10003855_pt1 | contig 15088 bp, 12 predicted proteins | sample 172DNAGHGlowgp2_FD_193487 | JGI IMG/M metagenome (GOLD analysis project Ga0247609, IMG submission 193487) | Sheep rumen microbial communities from Palmerston North, Manawatu-Wanganui, New Zealand - 1728 DNA GHGlow gp2 | ecosystem: Host-associated > Mammals > Digestive system > Stomach > Rumen ...
TCAGGTGATCGTTCACGAATATAGAGATCGCACGACCTGCTTTGGTCGGCTCATAATCGTTGTAGCTCTCATCCACCTCCTTGATGAGTGAGTTGAGCAGGGAGATGATCCAACGGTCAATCTCAGGGCGCTTGTTCATCGGCACTTGCGGCTGACTGTTGGTGAAGTTATCCACGTTCGCATAGAGGGCGAAGAAGGAATAGGTGTTGTAGAGTGTGCCGAAGAATTTACGACGTACCTCCTCGATACCTTCCGTATCGAACTTCAGGTTGTCCCAAGGTGATGCGTTGGTGATCATATACCAACGGAGTGGGTCGGAACCATATTTCTCGATGGCGCCGAATGGATCGACTGCATTACCGAGACGTTTGGACATCTTATTACCATTCTTATCGAGCACCAAACCATTAGAGATAACCGCCTTGAATGCCACGCTATCCTTAATCATTGTAGAGATGGCATGTAGGGTGAAGAACCATCCACGAGTTTGATCTACACCTTCGGCGATGAAGTCGGCAGGGTAGAACTCACCGTTATCGACTACCTCTTTGTTCTCGAACGGATAGTGTTGCTGTGCGAAAGGCATAGCGCCTGAATCGAACCATACGTCGATCAAGTCTGCCTCACGTTTCATCGGTTTGCCACTGTCGGAAACCAAGATGACGCTATCAATATATGGACGGTGGAGGTCAATGTTCTTCGGATCATAGTTCTCCTTCGAATAATCACCCACCTTGAAGTTCTTCCAAGGGTTCTCCTTCATGAAACCAGCCTTGATGGACTTGTCGATTTCCTCGAACAATTCCGCTATGGATCCGATGCACTTCTCTTCCGTGCCTTCTTCCGTTCTCCAGATCGGAAGCGGTGTGCCCCAGTAACGGGAGCGGGAGAGGTTCCAGTCGTTCAGGTTCTCCAACCATTTGCCGAAGCGGCCGGTACCCGTCGATTCAGGCTTCCATTGGATGGTCTTGTTCAACTCCATCATTCTCTCGCGAGCCTTGGTGGATTTGATGAACCAGCTATCCAACGGGTAGTAGAGGACAGGCTTGTCCGTACGCCAGCAGTGCGGGTAGTTGTGGACGTGCTTCTCGATCTTGAAGGCCTTATCGGTCACCTTCATGTCCATGCAGATGGAGATGTCGAGCGTCTCGTCCTTGTCCGTCAGGTTAGGATCGTATGCGTTCTTCACGAAGCGGCCTTCGAATTTCTTGTAGGCCTCCACGTTGATGCGTGATTTCACGAAATCAGCGTCCAAGTCTGAGAGCAGATAGAACTTACCCGTCAAATCCACGGAAGGACGCAGGTTGCCGAACTTATCGACCAACTGCAACGGAGGGATGCCTGCGGCCTTTGCCACCTTCGCATCGTCCGCACCGAAGGTAGGGGCGATATGGACGATACCCGTACCATCTTCAGTGGTGACATAGTCGCCCGGGATGACACGAAAAGCCTGGTCAGCGTTCTCTGGTGTAATCCAGTCGAAGAGTTGTTCGTATTTCATGCCCACAAGGTCAGTACCCTTGTATTCGGCAATCACTTTAAATGGAATGAGTTTGTCGCCCTCCTTGTAATCCTCCAAGGCTACTTCGGCAGCCTTAGGGTTGAAGTGTGCGTTCACCAGATCTTTCGCCAGCACGTAGGTGGCAGGTTTACCCGTGTAAGGGTTGTAGGATTGAACAGCCACGTAGGTGATGTTCGGGCCGACGCAAAGAGCCGTGTTGGACGAGAGGGTCCAAGGCGTGGTGGTCCATGCCAGGAAGTATGGTGTGCCGAACTGAGCCATCTCAGGCTTCGGATCCACCATCTTGAACTGTGCCACGACGGTCGTATCCTTCACGTCACGGTAGCAGCCTGGTTGGTTCAGCTCGTGGGAGCTAAGACCTGTACCCGCAGCAGGGGAATAAGGTTGTATGGTGTAACCCTTGTAGAGGTAACCCTTCTTGTAGAGCTCCTTCAAGAGGTACCACAATGTTTCGATATACTTGTTGTCGTAAGTGATATAAGGGTTCTCGAGGTCCACCCAATAACCCATCTTCTTGGTGAGGTCGGTCCACTCTTTGGTGAACTTCATCACGTTGGTACGGCAAGCCTTGTTATAGTCATCGACAGAGATTTTCTTTCCGATATCCTCTTTGGTGATGCCTAGTTCTTTCTCAACACCTAATTCTACAGGTAGTCCGTGGGTATCCCAACCCGCCTTACGCTTCACGTGGAAGCCCTTCATGGTCTTGTAGCGGCAGAAGATATCCTTAATAGAACGAGCCATCACGTGGTGGATGCCCGGCATTCCGTTAGCGGACGGAGGTCCTTCAAAAAACACGAAAGAAGGAGCCCCTTCTCTGATTTTGACACTCTTGTGAAATAAATCTTTCTCTTCCCATTGCTTCAAGACCTCTTTGTTGATTTCTGAGAGGTTGAAATTGGAATGTTCTGCGAATTTTTTTGCCATGATATATAGTTACTCTTTTTATACAAATGTGGATTTCTGCAATTTTGTGGCAAAATTAGTGTTTTTGCATCAGATTTGAAAATGTTATTGTTTTTTTATGGTTTGTTAATCTGCAGAACTTTTATCCATTGCTAATCGGAGTCCTATGATGCTCGAAGCATAGTCGGGTTTGCTCTTGTTGCGGCAAGAGACTCTACAAAACAGAGTAGGGCCTTCAAAGTAGCCTCCTCTGACCACCCGTTCTGTGCCGGTAGGAGCTCCCTCTGGGTTGATGAGTTCTGTCTCCGTATCTTCAGGATAGGCACCATACCAATCAGAGCACCATTCCCATACGTTTCCACTCATATCATATAATCCTAGTTCATTCTCTTTTCTTTTTCCATTAGGGTGTGGCACTCCCTCTGCGTTGTCTTTGTACCAACCCAGAGAATACATATCATTGCCTCCGCTGTATTTGTAATTTTCACTCATGACACCCCCTCTGGCGGCATATTCCCATTCAGCTTCGGTAGGAAGGCGGTAGTTTGAACCTAAAAAAGCATTAAGTTTTTCGATGAATTTTTGTGCATCTTCCCATGATACGTTGGTGACAGGAGAGTCGTCATCTCTTGTGTCACTTGGATTCTTACCCATTACTTCACGCCATTGACGTTGTGTGACCGTGTATTTGCAGATGGCAAAACTACGGACAAAGACGGGATGTGCAGGTTTTTCGGGAAGCAGACATTCACTTTCTTGCTCGGCTGTGCATCCCATGGTGAAAGAACCCCCTTCTACAAAGACCATTTTGAACGTTAGAATAGCTTTCTTCCTCGCTATCTGGTCTTCTCTGTAAGCCGAGGTGTGCTGTGTTGCCGATGCTTTCTCTTTGCTATTTTTGTCCTCCTTTTTGGCAGAGGTCAAAACACATAGAATAACAGAAATTAGGATGCTGAATACAACTATCTTTCTCATTCGCGTAAATGTTTATTCTATGTTGTCACTTGGTTTGGAATCGATGTTCATAAATTCACCTGTTTTGGTGAACGAGATCTCAACATTGTTTGGTTTGTTGAGTTTCACACGGTATCCATAACTCTTTCTTTCTATTCGACGAATATATTGTTCTGGATAATTCTTTTCAATGTATTTAATCATTGTTTTAGGCAAAAACTGCATGAAACTTTCAGGAAATGGGTTTGATTTAGAGGTTTTTATATCAAACCAGTTTCCTTTTCGGTCGAAATTGATTTCTGTGTTGTTTTCGAGTGTGACGTTATAATCTCCATCAACATCATTGATGAGAGAGGTGATTATTTCGTCTGGATAATGTTTCTTTATGAAAACAGACGCATTAGATGGCAACCGTTTGCCAGTAGGATCGTCGCTTATGATTTCTCCCTCTTTGGTGAATTGTAATTCAATATCGTTAGGCTTCTGTAAAGTAATCCTGTAAATGAAGTCGTTTCTTCCGAAAGATTTTTTTTCTATTTTTCGGATAGACTTATCCGGATAGTTTTCCTGAAGATATTGAGTTAACGGTTTAGGAAGAGTGGCTAATAAGGAAGCAGGGAAGTCATTTTTCCTTAAATTGATGTATTCCCATTGCCCTGCGTAGGTAAATTCAATCTCTGTTCCATCATCCAATGTGATGTCGTAGTCCATGAGTGTCTTGGTCGTGTCTATGGAACTGATTTTGTTATTCTGAAAATGCTCGGAAAGGAATAGGTCTATATCCTTTGGAAGCTGATCTTTCTTGTTTTCAATGTTACATGAGGTAAATCCAAAGGAAACAATTAATGTAATCCAAATGAATAAAAATGTGTGTTTATGCATAGCTTTATTGTTTTAGTAGGATTCAAAATTACGAATTTTTCTGATATAAAACGATATACAAATTTTATTTTACTAAAACTTGTTCAACATAAACGCCGTTTTCTGTAGTCACTCGAACTATAAAGACACCTTTCCCTAATTTGTATGTATTTAATTCGCAGAGGTTTGAATTAGAATTTTCCGTTAATAGTATTCTTGCATTCATGCCAAGAATCTCAATGTTGAGAATTTTTGAATTAGATATAATATACGTGATTCCATCTTTGTAATTTGGTAGTATGGTAGGAGTGTCAGAATCTGAAATTATATATGGTATATCTGTTGTAGTGCCGGGTGGACAATTAGCGTTGAAGTATGTTACATGATTAGTTGTTTCTACTCGATCTCCAAAATTGTTTTTAAAAACTGTAGTGTAATAGTAATCATCTGTGGGAATAGAATTTATGGCAGAACCATCCCACATGTCTGCATACCCATCTTTAACAAGTCCTGCACAAGCCCAGATTTTTTTACCCGTTCGGTCATAAACATGACATTCGTATGAATCAGCATTGGTTACACTGTATCGAATTCTGTCGTTAATACCATCTTGACATTTGGGAGTTAAGACTTCTGAAACTTTTGAGAATGAGATTTGAGCATGTGGTGTTCCTGTGTGTTTTGGTGCTATGCTGACGATGAGCTCCTGACCATTTGAGTATCCGCATCTCTCTAAATCATAATATCCGTTTTCATATCCACGCCATCCCCAGTTCACGTGAAATTGATCTTTGTTTTCTTTTGAATAGCCATCAATTACGAAAAATGTTTCTGCTTGATTTCGATGAGGTTGTGTTGCCCGTACATTAGGACGGGCCGACCGCAATCAATCTCTGAACGGATTAGATCAGCCCAAGCAGAACCATATTCCCACTCTTTCATGTCATACAGAAATGCACCATAGTCAAAGTGGGCAAACCCTTTAGCAACGTTAGAACTGGTTGTCCACGACCCAGTTATGTGAATTCCTGCAAAAGTTTGGTAGTGCATATTACAAGCTACGCCGCAATCATGAATCAACCGAGGACAGTCGTCAGAACACCCATCTATCAAAACAGGAGGGATGTTATCCCAGTTGTATGAGTTGTATATTGATTTCTCTGGATATCCCCATCTATACATGATTTGTGCCATTGCTACTGCAGCGCATCCTGCTAATGTGTGACCGCATTGACTTTCATCATTGTCCGTTGGACAGAAATAGTTGTAGAAAGGGGAACAACTATTCCTGGCGTTGATACTTTGTCCCCACATGACGATTTCATTTGGTCTTCGACTATCTAAAAGGTTTGTTCCTGGTTCATATAAATAGGTTTGGCTTATGCAAACAAATTGATGTAAAAAGAACAAAGAAACGATAATGATTTTTTTCATTTCAACCTTTCAAGTTTATTTAACGAATTATTTTCAATAAAAGCTTTTAGAGCATCCATATCATAATCGTGGTGACATACGTATACTTCTTCAAAGGGGTCTGTATCTGCTATATGTTTTGATAAAGAATCTGAAAAAAATTCATTCCAGTCTTCCGCCATTATGGAAGTATATGCGACATCATAATAAAGAGCGGAATTTAGTTTGTAATAATCTCCTGTGATTTTTATTGTGTGGTTTCTTAATGACGCACAGCAATAAGATGTGTCATTGCTCGAATTTACAAACATAGTTACTATTACTCGATTTGTATAATCATTCTTCATTTTAACCACATAACCTTTAGGATCATGTTCATCTACACAATTGTCATCTGGACAACCACATAAAAACAGAGGCATTGCGGCAACAATCGCAATTACAAGTTTCTTCATTAAGCTCATATTTATTCAAATATTTAACGTTAATATTTTTTTTGTAAAATACAATCTGTTTTTGATTTTTAATATGGTAATCTATTTTTTTTGCAAAGATAATGTAGAATTATTTAAATAATAAGGTTTGCTTGGGTGCCGTTTTTTTTGATTTTTAATGCTTGTTTTGTTGATTTATGCATATGTGTCTGTTTTTCCATGGTGACGTTGATTTGTTTTATTTTATTAATTTTGTAAATTGTTAGGTGATAGGGGCCTTTCTAAAGTCTCCTGTTGTTGTAAATGTTAAATGATAGTGATAGTATGTTGTTATTTTTATTGACCCTTTTATGTTGGATAGGGTATTGCCTCTATTTTGAACTTAAGTTTATGAAGGATGTGAGAATGACAATTCCTTTATTTGGGTTCCTTTTATTTAGTTCGTGGATTGATGAGCTGATATTGGCTGTTGCATTTGTTTTGTTGATCTTTTTGGTTGTGGAGGCTATTTGGAGAGAAAAAAAATTAAATCAGGTAGATAAAGAATATAGATTTAGAGGTTGGTTGGTTGCATTTGTGTTAACCACCTTGTTGATTGCTGTCGCTACTGAAAATTCTAAATATGTTTTGATTGCATACATGCTATTAGGCATATATCTATTTGTCGCTGATCTTTATCCTGTTGTAGTGAAACAGGAAGATGATGCTTCAGAACAAAATAATAATAAGCAAGGAACGTCACAAAGTAGAAAGAAAAAGCATAAAAAAGCACAAGGAACTAATAGTACAAAGGCGATAACTCTTTTTGTGTGCGCATTAGGTTATTATTTGAATAAAAATAAACAATACTTTGCGGGAAATATCTATACAGAGATTAGATCCCTGTTGATTCAAGATTTCCCTGAGGCGAGTCTTCATGACAATTTTTCAAAATATCTTAATAGGACTAATAATCTGAGATGTTTTCAGGGTACTATTCTGTTGGATTCTTCTGTACAGAAAATGCTAATGGGCTATTTCTTGAAGTTGACTCTCTTGAGGGCAAATATGCAGCGGGCTGATTTTGATGATGTCGCTTTGTTGATTAATAAGCTCCAAGTTGATAGTGCATTACAAAGAGAGTTCCTTGAACAATATAAAGCGTTGGAGAAATATAAAGCGTTGATTATACTGTTGAAATATATGGCAACTGTATCCGGATTTGCTTCGGAGAAAGAAAATGATGTTGCGTACGCTTATCTTAACAGAATAGAGAAAGAATCGGGGGCAGATAAATTATCGTTGTCCTTTCAAAAGATCTATTCTCTACTTGGTAATAATTTGAAAAAAGCGGCTTATCAGGCAATTGATTATTTGAGTATGATAAGCCTTGAGGAGAGAAAGAATTTTATCCAAGTGATGTTTGATGTGGCAAATGCTGAGGAAGGTATCATCTATGCGGAGTTGTCTTTCTTGTCGATTTGTAGTTTCTACGCAGGACTGTCGGAGAATGAGTTTCAACAATTATGTAAGACATATAATGTTGATTGGAAAGATAAATATTGTGGTGAGAAGTTTGAAGGATTTCCTTATGGTTATTCATTTGCTGATAAGAGAGAGTCGGCATGGAAACAGATTGAAGAGTTTTATATTAAACAACAAAAGAAACAACGAACGTCTGATTCATCTAAGAAGAGTACTGATGCGGATGGAAACGGAGGAGGCAACTTCAAATCTAATTCGTCAAACAAACAAAATAAGTACCAGAAGAGACAGCAACATTGGCAAGACTGGGAGGAACAGCAACAGAGACAAAATCAGAGACAACAGCAGCAGAGACGAAGAAGTTCCGGTCAGATTTCATTGAGGGATGCTTATGCTATCCTTGGTGTGTCTGAGAGTGTTTCTAATGATGAAATAAAGAAGTCCTATCGTAAGATGGCTATGAAGTATCATCCAGATCGATTGGGAGCAGAAGCATCACAGAAGGAGATTCAAAAAGCAACAGAAAAGATTACACAAATCAATCAAGCTTATGATGTGATCTGTCAAGCAAAGGGAATCAAATAAATCACCCCTTTTTGTATTCGGCCAGGAACAAGCCTATTATGATAGCTGCGGCACCAATTATAGCATAGAGCGTAATGGTTTCATTAAGCGCTATGACAGCCGTAATCATGGTAACAAGAGGAATGAAGAATATATAGTTGGAGGCTAAAATTGTGCCAAGTTTTTTTAGTACTATATTCCAAATCACATAACCAAAGAGGGAAGAGAAGAGTGTGAGCGACAGAAAGTTAAGAATGACAATGGAGTTGCTGAAAGCATTCCATGGTATTTGGGAGAGTTCCGGTGCAATAAGTGGCAGGGTGGTGAGGACACTGTAAAAAAAGATTTTCCGTGTGATGAAAAGTGTCGGGTATTGATCGCTGATTCTCCGTATGCAGATGGAGTAGATGACCCATACAATGGCGGCTCCGAGTGCCATGACATCACCTTTGGGTGAAAGATGTAGATTGAAGTGCCCGTTTAGAACGACCAGGATCATGCCCATAAAGGTTAAAACGGAACCTGCTGTTTGACGGAGGGAGAGTCGTTCCTTGGAGAAAAAAATACTGACGGTGATTAGAATGAGTATGGGGTTCGTACAAACAATAAGAGATACATTGGAGGTTGGGGAGTGTAGCAACGCATTGTTTTCTAGCCAGAAATAGAGGGTCCCTCCCGTAATTCCACAGATGAGAAGAACAAGTTCGTCTTTGAGATTATTGGCCCATAAACGTTTATGAGAAAGAGCGACGAGCAGTAGATAAGTGAAAACAAATCGGATGAAGAAGATCAGTATTGCGGAGAATCCGTGGTTTAATAATATCTTCGTCGAAACGAAACTTGTTCCCCAAAATATTACTGTGATGATGGCTAATAGATGCCATAGGATCTTTCTGTCTTGCATTTTATTTTTTTGTGTTTTTATGCTGTTAAATAGTCGCAAAATGAAGATGCAAAAATACGATAATCTGAGATTCTAATTGTATGTTAAGTCATGAAAAAAAATTATCTTTGCAGAAAAAGTTCAGGATATATAAAATTATGGATGATATTAGAAAAGCACAAGAAGATGCTATCAATTTATTAAAATATTTGATTGATATACCATCATATAGTAAAGAGGAAAAATCTGTTGCAGATTATTTGCAGACCTATATAAAATCTATGGGGTATAGTACCAATCGAGTGGTAAACAATGTTTGGATTACGGGTGCTGATATAGATCCGGCGAAACCGACGTTGTTGTTAAATTCTCATCTGGATACGGTACGTCCTACAGTGGGGTGGACACATGAACCTCATAGAGCTACATTGGAAGGTGAACGTTTGTATGGATTGGGCAGTAATGATGCGGGTGCATCGTTGGTGTCATTGCTTCATGCTTTTTTTCTTTTGTCTAAGAAAAAACAAAGTTATAATCTGATATTCGCTGCTTCCTCGGAGGAGGAGGTGTCTGGCAAGAATGGTATGGAGTTGCTGCTGACCGAATTGCCACATCTGGATTTTGCCATAGTAGGTGAGCCTACGGGTATGCAGATGGCTATTGCAGAGAAAGGATTGATGGTGGTGGATTGCGTGGCGAGAGGTAAATCGGGACATGCAGCACGTAATGAAGGCGTAAATGCCATCTATAAGGCAATAAAAGATATTGAGTGGATTCAAAATACACAGCTTCCTAAGGTGTCACCTTCACTGGGACCTGTGAAGATGACTGTGACGATGGTGCATGCAGGTACTCAACATAATGTGATACCTGATGAGTGCTCTTTCGTGATCGATGTGCGTTCCAATGAGTGTTATTCTAATCAGGAGATATTCTCTATCTTGGATGTTAATCTTGAGTCTGAAGTGAAGGCTCGTTCCTATCGTCTTACTTCGTCTGGTATTCCAATGGAGACTCCGATCGTACGTCGTGGATTGGAGTTGGGAATGTCCACTTTTGGTTCTCCTACCTTGTCGGATCAGGCCTTTTTGCATTTTCCAAGCCTGAAGATTGGTCCTGGTGATTCCGCTCGTTCACATACAGCAGATGAGTATATCGACTTACATGAAATTCGTGAGGCTATCACCTCTTATGTAGAGTTGTTGGATGGCATGACGTTTGAAAAGTTTGCTTGATATGGCACAAAAGAAACAAAAGTTTTATGTAGTGTGGATAGGACGAAAGCCTGGTATTTATTTGTCTTGGGATGAGTGTATGGAGCAGGTGAAGACCTTCCCTAATGCAAAGTTCAAGGCATTTGAAAAATACGAGGAGGCGGAGGCTGCCTTTGTGCGTGGGTATGAGAATTATGTGAAAGCAGGACGCATAAATCGCGTCAGTGATTTGGTGAGTACGTGTATCAGTAATGTTCCTTGTCCGAAACCAGAAATGGAAGCTATAGCTGTTGATGCGGCTTGTAGTGGGAATCCAGGTAAAGTGGAATATCAAGGTGTTTATGTGCGTAGCAAACAACAGTTGTTCCATGTTGGTCCTTTGGAAAAGGGAACCAACAATATAGGTGAGTTCCTAGCCATCGTACACGGGTTGGCTTTCCTGAAACAAAAGAATTCATGCTTGCCTATTTATTCTGATAGTGTCAACGCTATTTCATGGGTTCGCCAAAAGAAATGCAAGACTAAATTGGAGCCGACAGCTGAGAATAAGGTGCTGTTTGATCTGATTGCTCGTGCAGAGAAATGGTTGGAGTCAAATGAATATACAAATATGATAATGAAATGGAACACAGATGCATGGGGTGAGATACCTGCTGATTTTGGAAGAAAATAATAATAAGAGATATGTCTATATTAGTTGAACATTTGTTTAAGAGTTATGGAAAACAATTGGTACTGAATGATATCAATTTTTCCATCGGTACGGGTGAGATTGTTGCCTTCTTAGGTAACAATGGTGCCGGGAAATCTACTACAATGAAGATTATAACTGGGTATCTGACTCCGGATAGCGGACATGTAGAGGTTTGTGGAATCGATGTTCAAAAAAATCCATTGGCGGCACATCGTTGTATAGGGTATCTTCCAGAACATAATCCTATCTACCCAGAGATGTATGTGAAGGAGTATTTGTCATTTATTGCGGGTGTATATAAATTAGGAAAGACGGCTGGTGAACGAGTGGATGAGATGATTGAGAAGACAGGCTTGACTCGTGAATACAAGAAGAAAATAGGTATGCTGTCGAAAGGATATCGACAGAGAGTGGGATTAGCTCAGGCATTGATTCCTAATCCGGATGTGTTGATTTTGGATGAGCCGACTACCGGTCTTGACCCTAACCAAATCGTGGGGGTGAGAGATTTAATCAAAGAGGTGGGAAAAGAAAAAACAGTTATGCTTTCTACTCATATTATGCAGGAAGTGTCTGCTATTTGTGACCGCGTTATTATCATCAATAGAGGGAAAGTGGCTGTGGATGATAAGGAGACGATGGTGCTCTCTTCTGTTCAAGATCATAGATTATCTATTTTTGTGGAATACCTACAACCAACTGATGCTTCTTTCTTGAAAGAGATTCCAGGCGTTGAGGACGTTCAGCAATCTACCTCGAATCAGTTTGTCCTGATGTGTAAAGAGGATGTTAGGGAACAAGTCTTTAAACATTCAGTGGAGAATCAACAGGTTATTCTAACGTTGAAATTACAGGAACGGTCAATGGAAGATGTCTTCAGAACCGTAACAAAATAATCGGTTTAACCGTGCATGAAAAAAAGCATATTGCCTACAATTCCGTTGCAATATGCTTTTTTGTTTCTGTCGGTTACGGATCGTTTCGTTAGTCCTCTGCCACTTGATAGCTGACAAAAGCAAATTGTTTGCTGTCGGGCGACCATGAATTAACGTTGATGGTTCCCTGTCCACCAAATAACTCAACAATCGTTTGGGGCGTTCCTCCTTCTGCTGACATCAGTCGAAGAACTACATTCTTGTTTGGTAAATGCTCGTCAGGTCTCAAATCTCCTTTGTGATAGGCTATGTAAACAACTAATTTACCATCGGGCGATACGTGTGCGAACCATGCGTTAAGATCTTCGTCGAAGGTCATTTGCGTTTGTTCACTGCCGTCTTTCTTCATCCTCCATATTTGCATTAGACCTGTCTTCACCCAATTGAACCAGATGTATTGACCGCACGGACTGTACTCTGGTCCGTCGCTAAGTCCATCTTTCCCTTCTGTATGGGCGATTTCAATGCCTGTCTCTAGATTCATTGTATGAACCACATGAGCCTCACCACGAAAGGCACAGTAGGCCATCTCTTTCATGTCGGGACTCCATCCATGCAGGTAACTAGGTCCATTCGGTGTGACGCATTTTGCTTCACCGCCTTCAAACGGTAGGATGTAAATGCGGGAGTTGCCATCTTCTGCGGTGTGGTGACTGACGGCGATTTTTTTCCCATCAGAAGAAATAACATGATCGTTGTTGCATTTCTGCGCAATGCCCGATTCGATCAGTTGTGCGTCGCCTTTGCCATCTGATGATAAACGATAAAGACGACCGTTTGAGTTGAAGACAAGCCACTTGCCGTCGGGCGACCAGTTGGGTGCCTCGATTAGGTAGGGGAATGATTGAATTGTTCTACGTTTACCAGTTGGTATGTCGTAAATTTCTAAATGACTGATGATCCTTTCCATTTTTTTATTTTATAAGTTAATACGATTAAAATTTGAGCAGGTGCATAGGCTACCCAAACTAAAAATCTGAAAATTTCGTGTGAAACATTTATAGTGACTGCTTTAAGAACAATACTGTAATCGCAGATGAGAAAACTGGTGATGGCGAGCGCAAACAGAAACTTATCGGTTGAATGCTCCTGATTCCATCGGCGCCAGGCGGTTATGACATTTATTGTAAGCATCACCATGTTTATCGCTCCAATGGCTAAAGAAATGGTGAATTTGTCGGTGACGATGAGTAGTGTCCAGAATGACAATATCGCAATGAGTCGTATGATAAAGTTATTGCGAGGCATTCCTAAGTAGAAAGCATAGATGGTTTGTACGATCACAAAAAAAGAAAAGCCCACTAGCGTAGATATGGAATCCAGCGAAGGGGATATGTTGGGTAGAAATACAAGGAAGAAATCAGCTACAACAGTGGTCCATAGACCCAAAAGTAGTAAATCTGTGTTCCATACAATCTTTTCTGAAGCATCGATGAATAATTTGGTTGCGAAGATTGCATTGACAACGATAAATAAGAATCTAACGGAGGCGTAGGTTACGTTATTTGCGTAATAATCAGAGACTTTAATTGCCCAAAACAATAGAGTCTGAATGATTAAATAAACAATCGTCTCTTTCAATCTCATGGATGAAGTTTAGTTAACTATGGATGATACCTTCTTAGTGGCCGTCAGTGTCAATTTATGCATGGCTCTGGTACAAGCAATGTATAATAGACTTCGATCCATTTCGTTGTTGTATTCTTTTTCTGTGACAAAAGGAACCACCACTTCATCAAACTCCAAACCTTTGGCGGTATGAGCTGTGGTTACGATGATTCCGTTGGAGAAGGCGGCACTCTCACTTGACAACAAGCATACCTGATCGGTTCGTTCTGACAAGATGCTGTGTAGTTGAATCGCCTCTTTTTCTGTTTTACAGATGATGCCCACCGATCCATTGCCTTTCAGTGCGTTTCCAACATACGTATGAAGGTATTCTAATTCGTCATTAGCAGATGGAAAGGTGAGAACAGATGGTTTTTCACCATGACGTTCGATGGCAATCAAATCTGGACTTTTAGAGATCTTTTGTGCAAAGTTGGTGATTTCGTAGGATGAACGGTAGCTCTTGCAGAGTTTCATCACTTCAGCACCTGCCAAGACCCGCTGAATGTCCATGTAGTTGGTTGAACTATATGGATTGACAGATTGCAAAGCATCACCTAAGATGGTTTTGTTGCAAGGGAAGAGAAGCGAGAGCACTTTGTATTGAATAGGAGTGTAGTCCTGCATCTCATCTACCAAGAGATGTTTGATGGGAAGTTTCTCCTTCAATCCCTCCATCTTTATCTTCAGATAGAGGAGCGGTGCGACATCTGCATATTCAAGTTGTCGATTTTTACCCCTTTTGAAAAGTTCTGGCTGACCTAACCATTCGTAGAATGATTGGTAGAGAGAAAGATCGTTATTACCAGAGAACATCTTTTTAATCTCCGCCTTAATGTTGTTTTTGTCGGTTGTGGTCAGCTCTAAGTTGGGAGCAGAGAGTTGAAGTTCGCGGATAATATCTTTCGCTATCGGTTCGAACCGACTGCGCATTGGAATACGATGATACGCTTTGAATCGTTCTTCAATGTATTCTTTAGGAACTGGAATGCGTCCGATTTTAATATCCACCGCTTGAAAGCAGTTGTTCTCCACATACAAAAAGAACTTATCCATCTTATCGATAAAATCAACCGATGACTTGAATCGGATTCGGTTGATGAATGCTTCGTCATGTTTCTCGATGATTTCAGTCACCTGCTCGAAGAAGGTTTGAAATTTGTATTTGCTTTGTAGCTGCTTGTCCATCAGTTCTTCGAACCCACACTCTTCGATGGTCTCTTCTCCCAATTCAGGAAGGACGTTGGAGATGTAGTCGGCAAAGACTTTGTTAGGAGATATGATAAGGATATCTTTGGATGAGATTTCCCCTTTGAATCGGTATAAGATATAAGCAACACGGTGGAGTGCGATGGATGTTTTTCCTGAACCTGCCACACCCTGAATGATAAGGGTCTTAGCCTCTTCGTTACGGATGATTTGGTTTTGTTCTCGTTGGATGGTGGCAACGATGTTTTTCATTCGCTCATCGGATGTGCTGCTTAGTTCCTTCTGAAGAATATCGTCTTGAATGTTGATGGAACTTTCCAGCATGAATTCCATGACGGAGCGACGGATGCGATATTGCCTTTTCAGATTGATGGTTCCGTTGATGATTCCGGATGGCGATTCGTAATGAGCCTTGCCCGTTTCGTAA
>Ga0247609_10003856_pt1 | contig 15086 bp, 9 predicted proteins | sample 172DNAGHGlowgp2_FD_193487 | JGI IMG/M metagenome (GOLD analysis project Ga0247609, IMG submission 193487) | Sheep rumen microbial communities from Palmerston North, Manawatu-Wanganui, New Zealand - 1728 DNA GHGlow gp2 | ecosystem: Host-associated > Mammals > Digestive system > Stomach > Rumen ...
CCAGTTAGTAACCGTGGACAAGCGTTATCTCTGTGATACGCTGGAGCCCAAGCGCCGCAACCTGAAGAAGGAGAAGAAGGTGCCGGGCCGTACGGCCATCCCTGAGGGGCGCTACCGTGTGCTGATTACGAAGTCGTATCGCTTCCAGCGTTGGCTGCCCATCTTGCTTGACGTGCCAGGATTTAGTGGGGTTAGACTGCACAGCGGCAACTATCCTGCCGACACACAGGGATGCATCCTGCCTGGGTATAACCGTAAGAAGGGTATGGTCGTCAACTCACGCTCAGCATTACAGATGGTGATGCTGGAGATAACTGCGGCCATAGACCGTGGCGAAGAGGTTTGGATTACTATTAGTTAACTTCTTAAATAAAAGAACCACCGTAGCGTTGACTGCGGTGGCTCTTGTTATTGAGTTGCAAATGGATTACTCACCCTTTGTAATTGTTACCTTGATATCGTCGAAGTAGAAGGTGTTGTGCTGACCATTCGACAGGTTAAAGGCGATGGTGTACATGCCTGCAGCAGCCTTACCATAAGAATTGTCTGAAGATACTTCAACTTCCTTCTCGAAGTCAGCCCACTCTGTAGTGAAGTTCACATTGTCGAGGCAGTACCAGTGGATATAAGCACCAGGAGCACCGTGAGACTGAGTACCTACACCACTCTGAGCAACGTCAGCCTTAACCTTCATCTGAAGCTTCAGCTTATCGCCAGCCTTCAGAGTCTGATCCTTACCAAAGCTGATAAAGAACTGGCTGTCCCAACCAGCAATGTGATCGCCATCAGCAACCATGTTGCCAGCGGCAAGAGCCTCATCCTGACTGCGAACTACTACAGCTGCGCAGTGGTTCTTCTCGTTAGCAGGGTCAACAACGATGTTGGCACGGCCATCGAACTGTGCGTCAGAAGTACGCCACTCGTGGCACCAGTAAGCATCAGAACCAGTGATGTACTCGAAGCTACCGCCCTTAACAGCGTTACCCTCATCCAGAGGATCGTAGCGCTTAACCTCAACATACATATCGTCGAAGTAAACAGTGTTGTGGATACCACGAGACAGGTTGAATGCGATAGTGTACATACCAGTCTGGTTTGAAGCGAGAGTTTGCCAACCAGAATCGAAATCGGTCCACTCGGTAGTGAACTTAGGATTGCCTACACATGCCCAGTGCATGTAAGCGCCTGGAGCCTTGTGAGTCTGAGTGTCAGCCTCCTGAGGAGCATCAGCCTTAATCTTCATCTTCAGACGAATCTGGTCCTTCTCCTTCAAGGCAAGATCCTCACCTAAAGTGATAAAGAATTGGCTATCCCAACCTGCAATCTTACCATTAGCCTCAATCATGTTGCCAGCAGCCTTTGCCTCTTCCTCACTACGGATGACAACTGCACAGCAGTGGTTGTTAGGATCAGCAGGATCCCTTACAATGTTAGCAGCGCCATCGAACTGTGCGGCAGAAGTACGCCACTCGTGGCACCAGAAGTTTGCAACCAGCGAACCTTCGCAAGAACCGTTCTGAATTACGCTGCCTTCGTCGAAGTTATCAACCACAGGGGGGGGGACTGAACCTTCGTAAATAGGGTGATCGTCAACTGAACATGACGTGAAACCGGCAGCAATCATTGCTGATGCAGCCAATGTCAATAAAACTTTCTTCTGTTTCATAATTGCTATAAGTTTAAGTTAAAAAATAATATGTAAGTTAGATAGTCCTTTTATAGATTAAATCGTTGCAAAGATACACATTTCTCACGAAACTTACTTTGCTATTTGTAACAATTATTTTTTGTAGTATATGAAAAGTGTCATTTTAGAGACAAAATCCGCCCATAAACTATCCATTTCCCTACTTATCGGCACGATGAACCTCGTTCATGTAGTCGCGTGGCGACATGCCGTAGAACTTTTTGAAGATGGTAGAGAAGGATGCTGCATTGTTGAAACCGCAGGCATACATGACCTCGGTAATGTTCATGTTGTTGGTAGCAAATAGATGGGCAGCCTGCTTCAGGCGGATGTTGCGGATGAAGTCGTGTGGCGTCTGACCGGTCAGCTCTTTCATCTTACGATGCAGGTGGACGCGGCTGAGACCCACTTCTTCAGCAATGGCATCAACGCTGAGGTCGGAGTTGCTGATATTCTTGTTGATAACCTTCATGACGCGGTCGAGCAGCTGCTCGTCGGGCGACTTCATCTTAATCTGGTCAACCTGTTCTTCAAGCTGGTCGTTGCGCCCGTACTTCAGACGGAGCATCTGATGGGTATGGACAAGATTGACGATGGTACGACGCAGAATATCCATATTGAAAGGCTTCGGAATGTAGGCATCGGCACCCATCTCCAGACCTTCGAGTTGGTCTTCATCGCGGCTCTTGGCTGTGAGCAGGATGACAGGGATGTGGCTGGTGGTGGCGTTGGACTTGATTTTCGAGCACATGGTGTTGCCGTCCATCTCAGGCATCATTACATCGGAAATCACTAGATCTGGTACGTTTCGGAGCACTTCGGAGAGGCCCTCCCGACCATTGACGCAGACTGCCACGTCGTAGTCGGAAGACAGTTCGCCACGTAGGAATTCACGTATTTCCTCGTCGTCCTCAACAATGACGATACGCTGTCGGCGTCCAGCCTTAGGCAGTTCGCTGGCTGTCTCTTCCTGATTCTCAGGTGTCACGTCGGGCTCGGCGTCATCGATAAGACTGGTTGGTGATGTAGTTTCGGGTACTTCATCTAGTATCTCGTCTGGTTTCAGGTGCGCATTCCCAAGCGGTAGGGTGACGATGAATTCGCAGCCCTTGCCGTTCGGGTTGTTTTGGACATGGATGGTGCCGTGGTGCAACTCTACCAGCGAGCGTGTCAGGTCGAGGCCGATGCCCGTACCAAGGTTACGCTCGTCGGCACTGACGGGTGCCTGGTAGAAGCGTTGGAAGATATGGTCTATCTTGTCGACGGGAATACCAGGACCATTGTCGCGAATGGCTATGGATACCTGACTGTCGTCGTGGGTGAGATGCATGGTGATTTCTCCGCCAACAGGCGTGAACTTGAAAGCGTTGGAGAGCAGGTTGACGATAATCTTGTCGAAGTTGTCGCGGTCAATCCAGACTGGCAGCTCCTGTGTGTCGCGTTCATAAAGGAACTTGACGTTCTTTGACTTGGCCTGTTGGGTGAATAGGGTATAGATGTCGCCGATGAAGCTGACCATCTCGGTCTCACACATGCGCATTTGCATCTGTCCCTTGTCAATCTTACGCAGGTCCATCATCTGGTTGATAAGTCCGAGAATACGCTCGGCATTACGGCGGATCGTCTCGTAGATGCTGCGACGATGCGGGTCGTCATCCTGTTTGATGAGTGACAGCAGGGGCGTAACGATGAGCGTCATAGGCGTACGAATCTCGTGAGAGATGTTCATGAAGAACTTCAGCTTCGTGTCGGCCAGCTCCTCGGCATGGATATGTTCCTGCAGGCGCAGACGGTCCTGCTCCTTACGGGCATGCTGGCGACGATAATAGAGGAAAGCACCGATGAGTGCCAGCAGATAGACAGCGTATGCAAATGGCGTGCGGTACCAAGGCGCATGGATGACCACACGGAAGCAGCGCTCGGGCGTGCTGATACCGTTCTGCTCAGCCACTACGCAGAAATCATAGTCACCAGGGCGCAGATGACTGAGAGCTATCTCGTTGGCACCAGGCTGCATACGAACCCAGTCCTCGTGATTGATGCGGTAGCGATAGACGATATGTTCGGGATTGTCGTAGGACAGCGTGGATAACTGGATGGCAAAGGTGTTGTCGCTGGAACTGAGCACGAAGCGGTCGGCAGCAATGACGGTGGTATCGACGACATGCCAGAAGCCGGACATCGTTCCAGGGGTGACAGGCTCGCCATTGACCGTAAAACCTGTTATCTTGACTTCAGCCTTCCAGTTGCTCTGACGGATTTCAGCAGGATTGAACCACGTGACACCCGCCAATCCGCCAAACACCAGACGGCCGTCGGGCAAGGCCCACGAGGCACCGTCGCTGAACTCATTGCCCTGCAGACCGTTGTCGGCATAATAGTCGTCGGTCTTGCCCGTCTTTGGATTCAGACGGAACAGACCGTGGTCGGAAGCAATCCAAAGGTTGCCTTGCTGGTCTGGTTCGATGCTGCCGATGCCATTGTCCTTCAGACCACCCAAGAACGGGCGATTCGCCTTGTGGCCCGTCTTCATGTTATAACACTCAAGACCGTTGTTGGTACCTACATACAGGTCACCGTTGAACTCGCGTAGCACACGTACAGGTGTACCATAGTTCAGACAGTTGACACCGAAGGTGGATAACCAGCTATCCTTGGCGATGTCAAGCACGCAGACACCCATGGTGCTTCCAACATATACGCGCTTGCCGTCGGGCGAAATGGAAATCTTGGAAATGTAATCATTGGTAATGCTATTTACCTTGCGGTTCGTGGTTGCCTTATCAGCCTCCACATATTGCTTGATGTCGTTGGTCTCAGGATTGAAGCGCAGCAGACCATTACCCATCGTACCGAGCCACAGATTACCCTGGGGGTCGCAAGCCATGCTGAACACGCTGACGTTATTACCCTGAGGCAGACGATAGGGGTGGTAGCTCATCGTTTTCTGGTCAATCCAGCCTAAACCTTCCTTGTAGCTACCCACCCAAATGCGTTGGTGTGTATCTTCGCAGATAGAGAGAATGGTGGCAGGGAAGTTGTCTTTGAAATGCTTGATAGGCTGGTAGTTCGCGTTCTGACAGTAGAGGCCGTCCTTGTCGGTGCCTATCCAGTGGTTGCCGTTTGTGCTACCCATGACACTGGTCACACAAGCGGTGCCAATGTTATTCTGAGTGCCCAACTTGTAACCCATATAGCCAAAACCCATGGTCTTGCCTGGGTGCATGTAGATACCTTTCTGGAGCAGCCCCAGCCATACGTTGCTGTTCTCATCCTCGTAGATGCTGTAAACCTTGGCGGTACTGAGGTCAACCTCGCGACTATAGTAAGGATTATCAACGTAATTGCCATTATCGGGATTATAGATACCCAGTCCCAATCCGTCGTAGCCAATCATGATATGTCCACGGCGATTGGGGTAGAGGGTAGAGACGTGCTTAGTACCTGTGGCATCGATATGGCGCGGCGTGTCGCCAACCAGTTCAAACACACCGGCATGAGCCGTTGCAATGAAGATGCGGCCCTGATGGTCCTGACAGATGTCGCGTATCATACCGGCTTCCTGTTCTGACTGGAAATAGCCCTTGACCGTATTGCCGTCATAGCACAGCAGACCCATGTTTTCCGTAACCAGCCACAGACGCTGCTTGTTGTCCTCCATCATGCGGAGAATAGAAATCACGTTAGACAGCTTACCGCCTACAGGGCGGGCCTCATTCTCATTGTCAAGGCGCAGCAAACCTAAGCCAGACGTACCAATGAGGATGTTGCCGTTCTGACGTTCCAGTATACAGGATACATAAGGGGGCTGGGAGTTCCCCTCCAGATTATAGGTGGTAATGTTACGGAAACGATAACCGTCGTAGGTCTGCAAGGCACCATACATGCCAATATAGTAAAGGCCGTGCCGGTCCTGCATCATACAGTTCACATAGTTGCTGGCCAAACCATTCTTCTGTCGTGAATCGTGCTTCAGAATGCGGAACTGGTAACCGTCATAGCGATTCAAGCCATTACGAGTGGCTATCCAGATAAAGCCGTCACGATCTTGGAATACCTGCGTCGTGAAACTACTGGACATCTGTTTGTCGGCATCGAACGACTTACCCATCTGGGCATGTATGCTCAGGAAAAGATATGTAAGGAAAAACAGCAACGCATAACGCTTGCTTATAGTCCTGTACGCAAGAACTGTATGTTTCATGTCTTGTAATATCAATAATAGTTGTTTCGGTTTAGAACACTTTGGCAAAGATAAGAAATTCTTTACAAAGTACCAAAAAAAAACTGAACTTTACGTCATGTAACATGCTTTAATGTTACAAATCGTAAAGTCCAGTTTGCAAAATAGGGGGTGTTAAACCTATTTCTCTGTTACATTATAGTCGAAACTGTCGACATCAACATAGCCGCCAGCTTTCTTGGTGGCATAGTTGAAAATGGCGAACTTTGAACCCATGAAGAAGCGGCGATAGTCGAAAATCATGCGGTAGTTCTTGGTGCCAATCTGTGTCCACTGCTCCCCATCGAGGCTATAGTAGAAGTTTGCGGCATCGTTGTGGCGTGGCTGGAAGTCACCATCCAGACGCAACCATATCTTGTTTTGCTTCAGTTCAACGCTTTCAATAACCTTCTCGTCAAGATTGGTGACGGCTTTGGTGCGATCGTCGAGCTGAACCTTTTGCTCACTCATTTCGAGCGTCAGCTTCTTACCCTTCTTTTTGATAGTCAAAACACCTGAATCGCCATTGAAGGCAGCAAGACCGGTACAGTCGCCGTCCTTCATCTTCGTTAGGTCCATCATGATGGAACCACTGCACGTAGGACCTTCCATACGTTGTGTCAGCGTGTTAGGAGCCAGATACAGATTCTCTACCACTCGGCTGGTCTTCAGACGCAGGAAACCCGGGCGTTCCGTCAGACTCCAGGCATTGTCAATGGGGTTGTGGTTCCATTGCCAGTGGAGGCCTAACTTCGACGAAGAGAAATCATCGGCACAGACAATATGAGCCTCGGGCTGCCCGCTTTTATAGACACGCATCATGTCGGGTACCTTGCCATTCTCGTCGCCTAATTGTGGCCATCCGTCAATCCAACGAACGGGTGACAGCGTGAGCACACGACCTACACCGCCACGATCCTGGAACATGACACCGTACCAGTCACCCTCTTGGGTATCGACGATAGTACCCTGTGCCAAGTAAGAGAAACCACCGAAGTCGCTTTCCAAAATGGTGTTCTTCTCCCATGAACCCTTCAAGTCTTTCGTGCGATAGCACACCTCACGACGATGTCGGCCTGGTGCATAGACATGACTGATGAGCAGGGCGTAGTAGGTGCCGTTATGTTTGATGACGCGCGTGCCCTCAAGGAGACCACGCTCGTCTGCCTCACGCTGGAAATAATGGCGGTGGCTACCTTCTACGACACCCTTCAGGTCGCGTGTCAACTGACACATCTCGCCCGTGCCGAAGAATACGTAGGGCGTGCCGTCGTCATCGAAGAATAAGGTAGCGTCGTGGAAATGGCGCAGACGCGAGTGGATGGTCCATGGCCCTTCAGCCTTCTCGGCAGTAAAGATATAGGTATCGCCCATGGCACCAGCCTCATTGGGAGCTAACAATGCCCAGAATTTACCATTATGATATTTCAACGAGGTAGCCCACTGACCACGTCCGTAGACAGTACCTTCCTGAAAATCATACTTGGGTGAGTCGGTCAACTTGTCAAAGACGTAGCCTACTGTTTTCCAGTTCAGAAAGTCTTTGGAACTCATGATAGGAGCGCCAGGCATTAAATGCATGGTGGTCGTTACCAAATAAAAGGTATCGCCCACGCGTATAATGTCGGGATCGGGCACGTCAGCCCAAAGCATCGGGTTCTTTACAAAGCCATCAGTGCTGCTGGAACGCTTTCCAGCAGCCTCTGTGGTTACAAAACAAACTACTAATGATAATATTACTAAAACAAATCTATTTCGCATTTGGTTGAAAGTTTTAGTTTTCTGGTGCAAAGGTAATACAAAAAAATGATATGGGCATTATCGCAAGTTTCACAAACTTTTTTATTTGTATCATGATGCATTTTTTGCCGTTTTTTTGTTCGATTTTACACGTTTTCCACCAGAAAATGGGTTATAATTTTATTTCGAAAGATGACATTGGAAGGCCTGAGAGACTACGAACATTTGCACGAATGGGATTGTCTTTCCATGCGTAACGTACTTTTTTTGGTGCAGTTATAACTTTGCGAAGTATAATTTCGGTAGGTTTATTTGCCACGACGACGGCTTCTGTCTTGACAAAACGTCCGTCAGCACCAGCCAGTTCAAAGTCAAAGAGCGTTCCAGCCTGTACAGGTTGGTCGAGCGTGAGCACCACATTGACATCTTGTACTTCAGTAGAAATAACCTCAGGTGACAGCTTAACCTTATTATTGTTATATATAAGACGGTCGAAACAGAGGCCGATACGTTCGGCCACTTCCTTCTTGCGCAAAGGATGAATGTCAACCGTCTCGCCCAAGTCGTTAATGACAGCCAGTTCGGCAAGGGCATCATTTTTGGCTGCAAGGCGCTGAGCCTCACGCAGACTTGCCCATCCGCTATAGTTTACAGGTGTGTCCTGAAGATCGATGGGACGTGGGTTGCCAGTCTGCTGTCGTCCGTCGTAGTTGGCCAACTGTACGATGCAGAAAGGCAAATGTTCCTGCCAACGGTCGCGCCAACAACCCATCAGTTTCTTCAGGTAATCGGCATATGGGGTAGGGTTGCCCGTATTCGATTCGCCCTGATACCATACCACACCGTTGATGGCGTATGGTGCCAAGGGGTAAAGCACGGCATTGTAAAGCGTGGTGGGTTGGTTTTGCATCGACACGTCGCCACTGGGACACGAAGGCATCTCGGCACCAACATGCATCTTCCACGTCTTACTAAGTGGGATAACATCCTTCGGCATGGGATTCTGCGAGAAGCGATCGTCACCAAAAGCTATCAGATAAGGCTTCTCGGGAATGAAATGCGCAGCACCATATTTGTTGATAAAACGTATGGCAATAACGTTGTCGCCCTCACGGAGCAATCCTTCAGGGATATCGTAGCGACGTGGGGGATATTGGTAGTAGGTATGACCTATTTCCTTGCCGTTCAGATAGGTGACATCCTGATCGAAGAGTGTACCCAGCAACAGGCGGGCAGGCTTTCCCGCGCGTTCCTTATTTATATTAATATGCTGACGGAGCCAGACAGAACCTGTGCCGCGCCAGTTCCAGTTGTCCTGGTTAATGGTTTTCCAGTTGCCATCCTGATAGTTGGACTGAGAATAGGATTGAACTTTGTCGGCCTTGTTCAGCAGTTCATCCCATCGCTTGTTGGCCTCGTTGTTAGCCTGCATCTGGGCCCGCACATAGTTGTCGTTCTGATAGAATGCAAGCTTTTTGATCAGCATGGGGTAGTCCTTCTTCAGCGAGTCGGCACTGATCCATGCCTCGATGGGTGTACCACCCCAACTGTTGACGATAATGCCCTGAGCGACCTTATTCTTTTCCCACATGCGCTTGCCAAGGAATGAACCTACAGCCGAGAAGAGCCAGGCATTCTGCTTGGTCAGAGGCTTCCAGTTGATGGAGGTACGACGGATGTCGTCTTGCACACCATGCGTGTTGGTCTCGTTCTGTACACGGAACAGACGCACTTGTGGAATGTTGAATTGCTCAATCTCGTCAACATATTGGGGATAGACGCGCTCAATGGTCACATCGATATTCGACTGACCAGACAGGAGCCATACATCGCCTACCATGACATCCTCGATGACCACCTTTTCACTATTCACTCCTTCACTTTTCACTTCCAAAACGTATGGACCGCCAGCTTTCATCTTAGGCAGGTCAACACGCCAACGCCCGTCAGCATCGGCTGTGGCTGTGTACTGCTTCTTCTGCCAAGTGACCACAACCTGTTCGCCTGCATTGGCCTTACCCCAAATAGGAACAGGCTTGCCCCGCTGTAGCACCATGCCCGACTGGAACAATTGAGGAAGTGTAACCTTTGCATCAACTGTCAGCCAACAGCCTAAAGCTAACAGCCAACAGCAAATTAATAGTTTTTGTTTCATGATGTTTTTTGTTAGTTCGATGATGCAAAATTAGAAAAATTAATCTAATTGCTTGTCGAAAAACAGCTCATTCTTGTAAAATGAAACAAATCAAGAAGGTATTTGTTACATATCAAAATATCAATGTCGAAAAAATGTCGTACCTTTGCGCTCAATAATTATAAATAAAACTATTCATCATGACACCTACAGAAAACCAAGGAGCCAAAGGCTTCTACAAACTCTCTTGGTTGCAGCGAATCGGTTTTGGTTCAGGCGACCTGGCACAGAATCTTATTTTCCAGGTAATTTGTACTTACCTGTTATTCTTCTACACTGACATTTATGGTCTGACACCGTCAGCAGTGGCTGTGATGTTCTTGGTCGGCAATGTGGCAAACGTGATTTGGGATCCTATTGTGGGTGCACTCATTGACAAGAGCAACCCTCGTTACGGTAAATACCGTTCGTATTTGCTGTATGTGGGTATTCCGCTTTCAGGCTTTGCCATCCTCTGCTTCTGGAACGGCTTTGCACCATCGCTGATTTATGCGTATGTTACCTACATTTCCATGCAGTTGCTCTATACCTTTATCAATGTACCATACGGCGCACTGAACTCATCACTGACGCGCGACACCAACGAAATTACCGTGCTGACCTCAGTACGTATGTTCATGGCAAACCTTGGTGGTCTGGCTGTTAACTCTGGTCTGCCATTGTTCATTGCTCTGATTGCCGGTGCACCATCTGATAGTCTTCCCAAAGACCCGTCAGCATGGTTCACGACGATGACTATTTATGCTATTGTAGGTTTCTGTCTGCTCGTGTTCTGCTTTACCCAGTGTAAAGAGCGCGTTGTCATGGATGCCAAGGCTACTGAGGATGTGAAGGTCAGCGACCTCTGGATGGAGTTCCTGCGCAACCGTCCCTTGCGCGTCCTCGCCTTCTTCTTCATTACTGCTTTTGCCATGATGTCAGTGGGTAATGCTGCCGGTGCTTATTTCATCAACAGCAATCTGCACGGCTCTGCTCAGGAGTTGTCTATCTTCATGGCTCTGGGTTCAATCCCTGCATTCCTGTTCATGCCGTTGGTTCCCTGGTTCAAGCGTATGGTCGGCAAGAAGAATATGTTCTACCTCTTCCTTGGTGCCGCTATCATCGGAATGATAATGTTGTACTTCATTTCCAAGATGGATAGTCCCAGCATGATGATGATTTATGTGGCTCAGTTTATTAAGAGTACGGGCGTGATTGTGGCCACGGGTTATATGTGGGCATTGGTTCCTGAAGTGATTTCCTATGGCGAATACACCACGGGCCGCCGTATCTCAGGTATCGTGAACGCTCTGACGGGATTGTTCTTCAAGGCCGGTATGACCTTCGGTAGCATTGTCGGCCCTGCTGTATTGGCATATGTTGGCTATAACAGCAATGTCATCGACCAGACTCCATTTGCCGAGGAAGGTATCCTGTGGCTTGTCTGCGTCATCCCCGCCCTGCTGTTAGCGCTTGCCATGTTCATCATCTCACGCTATGAGTTGACTGACGAGGTCATCGACAAGATTAATATGGAAATTGAGAAGCGTAGCAAATAAAGTATGCAAAAACTTCTGTTAACTCTCATGGCGGTTGGCTGTATGGCCACCGCCAATGCTCAAGGGCTGAAAGATGCCATTGGTAAGTATTGTCTTATTGGTGCCGCTGTCAACCAGTGGCAGAGTGACGGACAGGTACCCGAGGCTGACGTTGTTCTCAAGAACCACTTCAATTGTGCTGTGGCAGAAAACTGCATGAAGCCTGAAGTGCTGGCTCCGGCAGAAGGCATCTTCGATTTTCGTGTAGCCGACAAGTTTGTAAACTACTGTCAACAGTTAGGACTGAAGGTGAATGGTCATTGTCTGGTATGGCATTCACAAGCCCCAGACTGGTGGTTTACCAACGGCTATGCCGCCAGCCCTGTGTCTAAGGAGGTGCTGAAGGAACGACTCATCAAGCACATCAAGACCGTGGTAGGCCATTTCAAGGGACAGGTATTCGGTTGGGATGTTGTCAACGAGGCTATCGAGGACGATGGTTCATTCCGCAAGTCCAAGTACTATAATCTCTTGGGCGAGGAATTCATCGAGATAGCCTTCCGTGCTGCCCATGAGGCCGACCCTGATGCTGAGCTCTACTACAACGACTATTCAATGGCCGGTGCCAAGAAACGCGAAGCCGTATGCCGTCTGGTTCGCAACCTGAAGGCCAAGGGTCTGCGCATCGATGGTGTGGGCATGCAGAGCCATAACGGACTCGACTATCCCAATCTGGAAGAGTACGAAAAGAGTATCGATGCCTTTGCCGCTTGTGGCGTGAAAGTGCTGATTACCGAGCTCGATATCAATGTACTGCCCAATCCTGAGGGCTTTGGTGGTGCCGACATCGCTCAGAACTTCGAACTCCAGCAGAAATACAACCCATACGTCAATGGTCTGCCTAAGGACAAGCAGAAGGAACTCGACAAGCGTTGGCTCGACCTCTTCAATATCTATTACAAGCATCGTTCGCAGATTGGACGCATCACCCTATGGGGTGTCTCAGACGGCAATTCCTGGCTCAATGGTTGGCCCATCAAGGGGCGTACCAATTATCCGTTGCTCTTTGACCGCCAGTATCAAGCAAAGCCTATTATCAATGACATTATCAAACTATATAAATAATTACTATTATGGCAAAATTACCACGTTATCTTTTCCCAAGTGACTATATGGCTGACCCCTCAGCTAATGTGTTTAACGGACGATTCTACATCTATCCCTCTCACGACTGGGAGGCAGGAGCAGCCTTCGACGATGATGGCGGCCACTTCCAGATGAAGGACTACCACGTGCTCTCTTGGGATGATGTCGAGAACGACGATGCCACTGACCATGGTGTCATCCTCGACGTGAAGGATGTACCCTGGGCCGAGAAGCAGATGTGGGATAATGACTGCGTTGAGAAGGATGGCAAGTATTACCTGATCTTCTCTGCTAAGGCCTACGATGGTGTGTTCCGTCTCGGTGTCGCTGTAGCCGACAAGCCCGAAGGCCCGTTCACGCCTATGGAGAAGCCCATTCGTGGCTCGTTCTCTATCGACCCCTGCGTGTTTAAGGATGACGACGGTCAGATATACTGCTATTTCGGTGGCCTGTGGGGTGGACAGCTCCAGTGGTGGCGTCCGCTGCCCAACGGTCTGGCTCCCGTCTTCGGTAAATATGGCGAAGAGAACGGTCTCATCGACCTCGGTGCCGCTCCCGATCACAAGTGTGAGCTCTTTACTAAAGCCGATTCGCCAGCCATCAACAGCTGTGTGGTACGCATGAGCGACGATGTCCAGCAGTTTGCCGAGGCACCCCGTGCCGTTGTCGTACTCGACGAGAACGGAGAGCCCATGAAGGCAGGCAACCCGCATCGTTTCTTCGAGGCTTCATGGATGCACAAGTATAATGGTAAGTACTATTTCTCTTATTCTACAGGTGATAGCCATTTCCTCTGCTATGCTATTGGCGACAACCCCTATGGACCATTCCGCTATCAGGGCGTTATCCTCGATCCCGTCGTAGGTTGGACAACCCATCACTCTATCGTAGAGTACAAAGGACAATGGTATCTGTGCTACCACGACTGTGTTCCCTCAAATGATATCACCCATTTGCGTTCACTGAAGATTCAGCGTTTGTTCTATAACGAGGACGGAACGATTCAAAAGGTTGTGAATGAGTGAGAAAAATGCAAGTAAATAACCAACTTTTATCAAATTATTATTCGATGCATCGCGATGAACTGGTGAGTTTCATCGCGGTGCGTACTGTTGACGCCATCGAAGCAGAAGATATTGTGCAGGATATATTCCTGCGCCTGCTTCGTGGCCAGCACCTCATTACTCCCCAAACCTTACCAAGTCTCCTCCATACAATGGCTCGCCATGCTGTGTGCGACTACTATCGCCGTCGCCACGTCCATGAAGAATACGAACACTATATTCAGACCTCAGACTTCAGCTGTCAGACTTCCGACGACAGCGTAGAGTCTGTCTTCTCTGCCCAACAGCTCATGGAACGTATGGAGCGCTCGTTGGCCCGCCTGCCTAAAGCCTGTTGTGAGATCTACCGCTTGCATATCTACGACGGCATGAAGGTCAGCGATATTGCCCAAGAACTGTCACTTCCCTACAAACAAGTAGAAAACCGCCTTGGCCAGGCGCGCAAGGCGGTTCGTCAGCAGTTACGCAAGTGCGTATAACCCTTTGGTGTCGCAAGCTTTTTGTGTTTGGCTTGCGTTTTTAGTATTCATAGAGTTGTATGTGCAGCATCTTCCACTCGCCAACACTGATACGGGCATGACGGCCCTGATGACTCTGATCGCCGTTGTGACGACGGAGGAAGTGCATCTGTCCCTGATGGTCGACGTCTACCTCGTCAACAGAAAGGAGTCCCAGGCGAGAACCGGAGAACTGTGAGCCAAGCACTGAGAATCCTGAACGATTACCGCCTGCTTCAGCAAAACCGTCTTCTCCTAATTCCTTCTGTTGTTCTTGTTGCTTTTCTGTACGTGTCTTGAAGTCAATCACCACGCCGCTACCTGCCAGCAGATAGTCGTACTTGCCCAACCGGATGAGCATGGCGCCGCCCTCAGGCCATGTAGAGCCGTCAGTGGCACGGGCATCCCAAGGCAAGGTGAAATAGTGGCGGCAGGTTATCAACACACCATTGTCGTCAATGATACGCTCGCGGTCTTCCTGGTCAAACAGAAGTCCCCATGACTGAGTGGCGAGAGGTGAATGGTGAGAAGTGAGAGAAAAGATTTCGCGCAGAAGATGATAAGCCTGCGTGACAGACCCAGTCTCTTTCGGTGAAGCCTGGTCAATGGCAAAGGGTGAGAAGCCGAGGGCCTGATGCTCACCGAAGGCATAGAGGGCGCGCACGCCACTGTTCGCACAGCAACGGCTTTCCGGAATGAAAAGGCGGTTCTTTACCTTGCCGCCATCCTGTGGTCTTGAAGGCATGGCATATTGCGAAGCCCACGACTTAAAGCCCGTATCATAAATGTCTGGTGCGAGTATGTCAATGTCGGGGGCACCGGCTTTCCATATATCAGCCAGATGAGCCAATGGACCAGCAGACGGATATTCACCAGGTTTGCGACCGCGACTATTCATGGCTGCATTTACATAGAGAGGCATGTCGTGGATGCGTCTTGCAGCCTGCGCCAGATGCTCCACATAGCAGGCATAGTGCCAAGCCATAAATTTCTCGTCGGCATAGTCGTCAGTACCGAAC
>Ga0247609_10003857_pt1 | contig 15084 bp, 15 predicted proteins | sample 172DNAGHGlowgp2_FD_193487 | JGI IMG/M metagenome (GOLD analysis project Ga0247609, IMG submission 193487) | Sheep rumen microbial communities from Palmerston North, Manawatu-Wanganui, New Zealand - 1728 DNA GHGlow gp2 | ecosystem: Host-associated > Mammals > Digestive system > Stomach > Rumen ...
TCAATTTTTTTATGTTAACACTCAATTTCTCTTCATGGATGAATGAAATCATACACTGAATCAATTCATGCAATTCGCGTTCCTTGTTCACCAAATCATCATTGAACTTGTGGTCGACACTTGGCTTTGGGGATACATTGAAAATAACGAAAAATAATCCTACATTTTTTCCGCATAAATTTGTGATTTCAACAGAATGTTTGTAATTTTGAAGCGAAAAGAAGAGGCATTCATATACTCTATTGCATACTGAAGTTCTAAATTGTTATAGATAAACGATTTGGAACGACAGAAAAGGATGGATTGTATTGATGCTCTCATCTGCCGTAAGGCAATTTAATCACCGCACCAAAAAGAAACAATATTATTATTATAGGTTAACCTAACTATTTTTATATGCTTACAAATGAAGATAAACTGTTTCTCCAGTCGAAAGGTATTTCCGAGGAGAAAGTAGAAACGCAGTTGCAGAGTTTTAAGACTGGATTCCCATTCCTTAAACTCTATGCCGCCGCTAGTGTAGATAACAAAGGTATCCTTGCCCCCACTGACGAGGACAAGAAATGCTATCTTGCCAAATGGGATGAATATCTCGAAGGACAGGGAAAAGTGCTGAAGTTCGTCCCGGCCTCGGGAGCCGCCAGCCGTATGTTCAAGAATGTGTTCGAGTTCCTCGATGGCGAGAGCGATACACCCGACAACGACTTCATGAAGAAGTTCTTCACGGAGATTCACAACTACGCCTTCTTTGCCGACCTCAATGCAGCCTGCAAGGAGTGCTATGGCAAGGACATCGACTCTCTTGTCGCTGCTGGTCAGTACAAACAAGTGGTTGCCGTTCTGCTCAAAGATGCTGGTCTGAACTATGGCAAACTACCAAAGGGCCTGCTCAAGTTCCACAAGTATGGGGATACCTCCCGCACACCGCTGGAAGAGCATCTCGTGGAAGGCGCGCTCTATGCCAAGGGTAAAGAGGGTAAGGTGAATGTTCATTTCACTGTCTCGCCCGAACACCGTCAGTTCTTCCAGGCACTCGCCATCGAGAAGTCGAAAGACTACGCACAGCAGTTCGGTGTGGAATACAACATCGGTTTCTCAGAGCAGAAAGCCAGCACCGACACCATCGCTGTGGACATGAACAACGAACCATTCCGTCTTGACGATGGCAAACCTCTCTTCCGTCCAGGTGGTCACGGCGCGCTCATCGAGAACCTCAACGACCTTGATGCCGATGTCATCTTCATCAAGAACATCGACAATGTGGTGCCAGACAGACTCAAGGACGACACTGTGGAGTACAAGAAACTCATCGCCGGTGTGCTCGTCTCTCTCCAGCAGAAGGTGTTCGGCTACCTCAAACTGCTCGATAGCGGACAATACACCCATGCCCAGATACAAGAGATGATTCTCTTCCTCCAACACGACCTCTCATGCCGCAATCCTGAACTCAAGAACCTCGAGGATTCTGAACTCGCCATCTACCTGAAGAAGAAGTTCAACCGTCCTATCCGTGTCTGCGGTATGGTGAAGAACGTTGGTGAACCTGGTGGCGGTCCATTCCTTGCCTACAACACTGATGGCACCATTTCGCTTCAGATTCTCGAGAGCAGCCAGATAGACAAGGACAATGCCGAATACCTCAACATGTTCAACAACGGCACCCACTTCAACCCCGTTGACCTCGTCTGCGCCGTGAAGAATTACAAGGGCGAGAAGTTCGACCTCACCCAGTTTGTCGATAAGAACACTGGCTTCATATCCTACAAGAGCAAGAACGGAAAAGAACTCAAGGCTCTCGAACTTCCAGGTCTTTGGAATGGCGCCATGAGCGACTGGAACACAGTCTTTGTGGAAGTACCTCTCACCACCTTCAACCCTGTGAAGACCGTCAACGACCTGCTGCGTCCACAGCATCAAGGGTAATTCATTGACCATTGAGCATTGACCATTGAAATTTTAGGAAAGATATCGTTATAACGTTATATCGAAATCCCGTTATTCCAAAAGGGAAATTAGGAGACAGAACAAATAATTATGAACAAGAAAATCATGCTTTTAGGTTCTGGTGAACTGGGTAAGGAGTTCACCATTGCCTGCAAACGCCTCGGTCAATATGTCGTGGCGTGCGATTCCTACAACGACGCTCCAGCCATGCAGGTGGCAGATGAACGTGAGGTATTCCCCATGCTCGACGGTGATGCACTCATGGCAGCTGTGGAGAAACATAAACCCGACATCATCGTGCCAGAAATAGAAGCCATTCGCACAGAACGCCTCTATGACTGTGAGAAACAAGGCATACAGGTAGTCCCTAGCGCACGTGCGGTCAACTACACGATGAACCGCAAGGCCATACGCGAACTCGCCCATACCGAACTGGGTATCAAGACTGCTGACTACCGCTATGCTAAGACCTTCGACGAGTTCAAGAAGGCTGCAGATGAGATTGGGTATCCTTTCATCGTCAAACCACTGATGTCGTCTTCGGGACACGGACAGAGCAAAGTCGATTCACCCGACGAACTGGAGAAAGCCTGGGACTTCGCCGCCAAGGGAGCACGTGGTGACATCAAGGAGGTCATCGTGGAGCAGTTCATACACTTCGACACCGAAATCACGCTGCTCACAGTGACCCAGAAGAACGGCAAGACCCTTTTCTGCCCCCCTGTCGGCCATGTGCAAAAGAGTGGCGACTACCGCGAGAGTTACCAGCCGGCCGCCATCAGCGATGAGCAACTCCGCGAGGCACAGGATATTGCCGCCAAGGTAACTGGTGCCCTCACTGGAGCTGGCATCTGGGGAGTGGAGTTCTTCCTCAGCAACAAGGACGGGGTGTATTTCTCCGAATTGAGCCCACGCCCACACGACACTGGTATGGTGACACTGTCTACATCCCAGACGCTCAACGAGTTTGAACTTCACTGTCGTGCCGTCCTCGGACTGCCCATCCCCGACATCGTCCTCGAGCGTTATGGAGCCAGCGCAGTGATTCTCTCCGAAATCGACACAGAGCATCCCGACTACCTCGGTCTGGAAAATGTCTGCGCCGTGCGCAACGCCGATGTGCGCATCTTCCGCAAGCCAAATGCACATCCTCATCGCCGACTCGGCGTTGTGGTATGCTGCGAGCCCCTTGGCAGCGACATGGACAAACTGCGTGAGAAATGCCGCAACCTCGCTTCTAAAGTCAAGGTTGTCGAGCAGGAGAAGTAGTTCCTTTGAGGAACAAGTAGAAGATTGGAAATACCGTCACGACACGCTTGTTCCTCACTTCTTATAACTTTTTAGAGACGGGGGCGCACCCCGTCTCTACACATGTTTTTTAGCGACTGCAGCAAACCTGCCATCATGGTCGCTATACCGGAAAGTCCTTTTTTGAGAGTTGATAAATATATAGGTATTGATGTAAATACCTATTTCAATTAGTGAAGAGATGATGAACAGATTGCTTACATTTGGCTCCATGTTGCTCTTTATGGCGCAGTCGGCCTTCGGACAGGTTGCTATACACATGGATTGTGCTCAATGGGAAGAACATCCCCTGGTTAAGAAAATCGGACTCTATCAGACACCTCTCGTGTCGAAGTCCTGGCTCGACCGTGACCTTCCTAAGTTGGATGAACTTGAGGTGCGTTCTATGCGCTATGAGATGGCATGTGGCAAGGACGACTTGTATGGCCAACCTTGTGTGGTCGGTAATGCTCAACGGCCTGCCTATTCTTTGTCACAAATTGATTATCTTCTGACTCAAGCCAAGAAATACGCACCCGTGCTCGTCATCTCGCATGGCTACACACCCACCATTCTCCAGAGTCGGCCTACGGAATGGAGCGGATTCATGGACACTCCTACAAACTTCGACACATGGGCACTTATCAATGAAAGGTTCGCCAAGGAATGGAAGGGTAAGAATTATGACAACAGTTATGTTGAGGTGTGGAACGAACCTGACTTGAAGGACGGTTTCTTCACCGGTACTGTTGATGATTACCTCGACATCTATGAGGCTGCTGCACCAGCCGTTAGAAATGGATTTGCCGACATCAAGGTGGGCGGTCCTGCAGGTGCTTTCAATTGGTGGCACCAACCACTGGTTGAACGGGTCAAGTCAAAGGACCTCCCTCTCGACTTCCTTTCTGGACATGCTTATGGACCTGATTATGCATGGCAGTTGGATGGCATGCGCAGCGCTTTGAACTCGCTTGGCAGAAATGAAGCGGAAATGCTGCTGACGGAGTACTCGCCTTACGCCGCTGCTGACTACCAGGCTGATGGACCTGTGGAACGCGCTGAGGCTGCGATGACCTTTTTCAATGCGCTACCCGGAATGTTGGATTGTCCCGACCTCACTTATGTCAACTGGGCACAGTATATCGACCCAGGGTTCTTTGTCGGTGACAAGCTCGGACTCATTGACCGGGACAGCGGGGCAAGAAAGGCGCTTTTCAATGCCTTCAGACTTTATGGTATGATGCCTGCCGACCGTCGCTCGTTGACTATCAACAGCCAAACCATTAAAGGCATGGCTTCAGCATCTGACGACTGCCTGACCGCTGTTGTGTGGAATACAGCCTCTGCTGAACGACAGTTGTCATTCTCTATCGACAATATCCCTTTCAGTACAGGAATGCTTGAGGTATATCATATCGACCAGGAACACAACAGTTGGTATGAAACCAAGAAAGGCACTTTGGAGACAAGCCGCTCCGAGCATGTCGAGATAGCGAACCAACGCTTAGAACTGAAGGAGGTGGTACGTAACAAGGGTGTCTGCTTCATCCGGCTTGTCGCTGACAATGCTGCCACTCTCTTTCCACAAGTGAAACTGGGAACGATTGTCCGCACACACCAATGGTTCCCTAAACGTACTAATGACGCTTCATATGCACTCTTCGACCCTAAGACATGGACTCTGCGCCTCTCTTCCAACAAAGAATCATCGGGCAGGGCACTCATAGGTATAGAGGTGGAGAGGATTCCTGACTTCCTGAAAGTGGTGGGAGTTGGAGATGGCGATGCGCAAAGCATGAACGCAAATTCTACCATCAATGTCCGCTTGGACTATCAGAACAATGAAGGACAATATTGTTACTCGGTGATTTATCATGGAGGATTGTATTCTAAGGTGCGTACAAGCACTTTGCCATGGGGAACAAAGAAGAAAGCCGATAATGTGGTCGAGGTGGAAAACCTGAACAACTTCATTATTAATGTGGCTGAACACAAACCAGAAGATTATAACGGACGCGTCCTCATCTCATTCGAAATGCAGAACGTAGGTCCTGGCGTGAAACAGAATTTCCAACTTTCACGTGAATCTTCTTCTGGTATTAACGATGTTCTTTCAGATCAACAATCGAACGACAATTCGGATTCTGATGTAAAAGCAATATATAATGTGAATGGACAAAGGTTGTCGGAACTCTCTCATGGCATCAACATCATACGCATGTCAAACGGAACATCCAGAAAAGTCTATCAACCTTAGAAAATTGTCTGTAATTTATACTCATATTTATTCTCTGATTCATATGTTTGTAAATTTGTGGGATTACTGTATAATGAAAAGTTTTCCCAATATAATTGTTAAACATCATGTAATCAGTCATTTAACATTTTTAATACATATCAAAAGTTTCCCAAAAGAAAATTTTTCTGAAATTTTTCTTTGAAAAAGTTTGCTCTTTCTGATAATCTTTGTAACTTTGCATCACCGTGGTTCGTACCGATGAAAAGGGAATGCCGTGAGAGCCGGCAACAGTACCCGCTGCTGTATCTCTCGTTTTTACCCCGGAATAACACGTCACTGTCGATGAAGGCCGATGGGAAGACATTCCGAAGTGGGAGAGGAGTCAGAAGACCTGCCATGGTAAGCGGTCGATTCATGCCCCGGGAATATAGGACATGGACGATATCATACGATGAAGACCATTATTTCAGAAAAACGTTATCAAACACCAATGAGGGATTTCCGTCCCTTCTAAAAACAAAAGAAAAGAGTAGGGGGTAATTTGGCCCTTTCCAAAAAGAACGACACACAAAGTAGGGGATAGTTTCGCCTTTTCCTAACTTGATTTCTATTATTTAAACTATAACATATACAAAACATCGGAGGGATTATTGAATATGTACTACGATTCATTTCTTATCACCAAACGCGACGGCACTCAGGTGCCATTCAAGGCTGAGAAAATCAAGAACGCCATCAGAAAGGCATTTCATTCTCAGGGTTACCAGTATGTGGAAAACGAGGTTGACGACGTTTTCTCACACCTCACATTCTGCCATGGAATGAGTGTGGAGGACATCCAGAACCAGGTGGAAATCGCATTGATGAAGGAGCACTACTACAGTGTGGCCAAAGCCTTCATGATCTACCGCGAGCACCACAAGGAAGACCGTGAGGTGCTCGACAAACTCAACTTCCTCATGGACTACTGCAACTCTATCAATGCGGCTACAGGAAGCAAGTACGATGCAAACGCCAATGTGGAGAAGAAGAATATCGCCACACTCATCGGCGAACTGCCCAAATCGAACTTCATCCGCCTCAACCGACGTTTGCTCTGCGACCGCATCAAGTCTATGTTTGGAGGTGAACTTGCTGACAAGTACATGTACCTGCTCAACAACCACTTCATCTACAAGAACGACGAGACATCGCTTGCCAACTACTGCGCTTCCATCACCATGTACCCATGGTTGCTCGGTGGTACCAAGAGCATCGGCGGCAACAGCACAGCACCCACCAACCTCAAGTCGTTCTGCGGTGGATTCGTCAATATGGTGTTCATTGTCTCCAGTATGCTCAGCGGCGCATGTGCCACTCCCGAATTCCTCATGTATATGAACTACTTCATCGGTAAGGAATACGGTAAGGACTACTACAAACGCACCGACCAAATCGTTGATCTCTCCATCAAGCAGCGCACCATCGACAAAGTCATCACTGACTGTTTCGAGCAGGTGGTTTATTCTATCAACCAACCCACTGGCGCGCGCAATTTCCAGGCTGTATTCTGGAACATCTCTTACTACGACAAGTTCTACTTCGAGAGCCTCTTCGGCAACTTCTTCTTCCCCGATGGTAGTCAGCCTGACTGGGATGGCGTAAACTTCCTGCAGAAACGCTTCATGAAGTGGTTCAATGCCGAGCGCCTTAAGACCGTCCTCACATTCCCAGTGGAGACTATGGCATTGCTCACTGAGAATGGCCAACCACGCGACAAGGAGTATGGCGACCTCACTGCTGAGATGTATGCCGAGGGACACAGCTTCTTCACCTATATGAGCGACAACGCTGACTCTCTCAGCAGCTGCTGCCGTCTGCGCAACGAGATACAAGACAACGGTTTCAGTTACACCCTTGGTGCGGGTGGTGTCAGCACGGGCTCAAAGAGCGTGCTAACCATCAACCTCAACCGTGTTGTACAATACGCCACTCGACGCGGCATCCCTTACGAGGAGAAACTCGCTGAGGTGACCGACCTCGTGCACAAGGTGCAACTGGCCTATAACGAGAACCTCAAGGAACTGATGAACCGCGGTATGCTGCCTCTCTTCGATGCTGGTTATATCAACATCGCACGTCAGTATCTCACCGTTGGTGTCAACGGACTGGTCGAGGCCGCCGAGTCACTCGGTATCGAAATCAGCGACAACCCGCAGTACCGTGTCTTTGTTCAGAACATTCTTGGCACCATCGAGGAGTACAACAAAAAATATCGCACCAAGGACGTGCTTTTCAACTGCGAGATGATTCCAGCCGAGAACGTGGGTGTGAAACATGCCAAGTGGGACCGTCAGGACGGCTACTTCGTACCTCGCGACTGCTACAACAGCTATTTCTACAAGGTAGAGGACCCCAACACAAACGTCATCGACAAGTTCCGCCTCCACGGACGTCACTATATCCAGCACCTCACAGGTGGTTCCGCTCTCCACTGCAACCTTGACGAACACCTCTCCAAGGAGCAGTACAAGCAGATGCTCCACATCGCCGCTATTGAAGGATGCAACTACTTCACATTCAACATCCCCAACACCGTCTGCAACGACTGCGGACATATCGACAAGCGCTACCTCAAGGAGTGTCCTGAGTGCAAGAGCACCAACCTCGACTATCTCACCCGCATCATCGGTTACCTCAAGCGCGTCAGCAACTTCTCCATGCCGCGCCAGCAGGAGGCAGCACGCCGCTACTATGGCAACGTACGCAAGATGAAGCTCGGCAACGAGGTGGAGGAAATGGCTCAGCAGGAAGCCAAGTAGTGACTGGTTTTGTCCTTCTGTAAAATCACAATCAGATGAAATATGTAGATACGGCCATCGTCTTTCAGGAGATTCCTGATGAAGTGACGATGGCCGTCAACATCTCCAACTGCCCCATCCACTGCGTAGGGTGTCACAGCCCTTACCTGCAGTCCGACACTGGCACAACACTTGACCAGAAAGCAATAGATGACATCCTTGCTCCCTATAAGGATGCCATCACATGTGTCTGTCTGATGGGTGGTGATGCCGAACCACAAGAAGTGGCAGAACTGGCGGCGTATATCCGCTCGGCATACCCTTCCCTCCGCACCGCTTGGTATTCGGGACGCCAGCAACCATCAGAAGAACTGATGGACCACAAATACTATGATTACGTGAAGGTGGGACCCTACATCAAAGCCAAAGGACCGCTCAACAGTCCTACTACCAACCAGCGCCTCTACCGCATCAATGCCGATAACTCCCGCACCGACCTCACCTCCTGGTTCTGGCAACGGCGCGGATGAGAAATTAGCGCAAATGGAAACACCTTGAAAAATACTCTTGATGCAGAAAGAAGAACTGCATCAAGAGTATTTTCATTTATAGATGTACTTCCTTATCTACAACTTCTCCATTGATGATACGGAAGGAGTTGAGGTGAATGCCATTGTGTAGGGAGAGGATGGCATAGCGGATGTTGGGGTCATTGGCCAAACGGATATCCTCTTCTGACGGTCGTGAGGGCGATGCTGGATGACTGTGCCAGTTGGCGAGAATTTTCAGTCCTTTTGAACGAGCGTATTTCAGTGCTGCAAACTGGTCTTTCGGAGCAAAGGAGAAATGCTCGGATGAATGGTCGATATTTTCCATCCAGTAATTCTCTGTGACCACAGTTTCAGTATTGTCTTCTTCTGTGGAAGTGAGCCCAAGCAGGTAGCCACAAGTCTCATTGGGAGCATCCTGCTGGGCTTGATTAATCAATTCTTTGATGATTTCTTGTGGAATTCTCATCGCTCAGTGGTTTTTAAGGTCGCACGCAGCCTGCTCGTAATCTATTAAGTTGTGGATAGTGGGATTCTTTCCACAGATAGCGCACGTTTCACGTTGTTTGACCGCAATAGTTCGGAACTGCATCGTCTTGGCATCGAAAGAAAGGAGTCTGTTGGTTAACAACTCGCCTATTCCTGTGAAATACTTAAGTGTCTCCGCGGCTTGGATGGTACCGAGCATGCCTGCTATGGCACCGAGTACACCTGCCTGGCTGCATGTGGGAACGGCTCCAACAGTGGGAGGCTCTTTGAACATACAGCGGTAACACGCCGTTCCAGGAAGGTGTGTGAAGGTCTGGCCATTGAAACGAAGGATGCCTCCGTGTGAGAAAGGTTTGCCTGCCATTACACAAGCGTCGTTGATGAGAAACTTCACAGGGAAATTGTCTGTGCCATCTACAATGAAGTCATATTCCTTGATGATGTCGAAAGCGTTTGATGAATCGAGGAATTCATAGTAGGTGTTTACTTTCACGTCGGGATTGATGGCCTGGATTTTTTCCTTGGCACTCTCAACCTTTGAACGGCCCACATCTTTAGTGAAATGAATCACTTGGCGTTGAAGGTTGGAGATGTCCACCACGTCGGCGTCAACAATTCCGATGGTGCCGATGCCAGCCGCGGCAAGGTAGAGCGACACAGGCGCACCCAGTCCACCTGCACCTACTACCAGCACTTTGGCTTGCATGATTTTTTCCTGACCTTCCACACCGACATCCTTCAACAGAATGTGACGTGAATAACGCTGTATCTGTTCTTCGGTAAAGTCTATCATGATGATTTACTTGTTTGTGGTTTTCTATAAGCTTCCTCCACCCATGAAATACAGGAAATCGACGGAGTCTCCTTCCTTGATTTGCAGGTTGTCCCACTCGGTACGGTCCACGAAGTCATCGTTGACCTGCACGCTGACCATGTCGGGTTGCTGTACGTCGTTCTGCTTGATGAGTTCTGTGAGGCTGAGAGGCAGCGACACTTCCTGTACCTCTCCGTTAACTGTGATTTTTGCCATACGTTTATCTTCCAATAATCTTTTTTACTGCAATTACTAATTTGTCCACGTCTTCTTTGGTATTATAGAGTGCAAAGGTTGGACGGACGCTCATTTCATAGCCAAGAGCACGCAGCGCCGGTTGCGCACAATGATGGCCGGCACGTACTGCTATACCCTCCTTGTCGAGTAGTGTACCCACTTCGGGAACGGGAATGCCATCGAGAACGAAACTCACAACCGACACGCGCTGTTTCGGATTACCGATGAGTGTGAGACCCGGAATTTGGCCCAATTGCTCACGGGCATATTCTGTCAGTTGGTGCTCATGGTGCTCAATGTTGCGAATTCCGATGTGACTTACATAATCGAGCGCAGCACCCAACCCAATGGCATCTGCTACGTTTGGCGTACCTGCCTCGAAACGTGCTGGAGGCACATTATATTCCGTTCGCTCAATGGTGACATCCTTAATCATATTTCCACCACCTTGCCAAGGTTGCATTTTGTCTAACAGTTCCTTGCGGCCATAAACCACACCAATGCCATTTGGCCCGTAAATCTTATGCCCGCTGAACACAAAGAAGTCCGCTCCTAATCGCTGAACATCTACAGAGGTATGAGCAATGGACTGAGCACCGTCTATCAACACTGGAATATGGTGTGAGTGGGCAATGTCGATGATACGTTGTACATCGTTGATGGTGCCAAAGGTATTGTTCACATGACCTACAGAGACAAAGCGAGTCCGAGGCGTGATAAGCCTTTCCAACTCAGAAAGGATAAGGTCGCCGTTCTTGTCTGTCGGGATGGCTCGAAGGGTTGCTCCACGTTCCTGGCAGACACGTTGCCATGGAACGATGTTGGCATGGTGGTCCAATTCCGAGACAATCACATCATCGCTTGGTGTCAGAAACTGACGCCCATAGGACTGCGCGACGAGGTTAATTCCTTCAGTGGTGCCGCGCACGAAGATAATCTCTTCACTGGTCGCTGCGTTGATGAATCGTTGCACCTTCTCTCGCGCCTCTTCGTAGGCATCGGTCGCACGAGCGGCCAGTGTGTGTGCCCCACGGTGGATGTTCGAGTTGTACGTACGGTAATAGTCTGATATCTTGTCGATCACTTGGTTAGGCTTTTGAGTCGTTGCGCCATTATCAAGCCATACGTGGTCGTGACCATTCACTTTCTGTTGCAGAATTGGAAAGTCGCGTTTGATTTCTTCCGACGATAGGGTATCAGTCTCTTCATAATTGAAGTCCCTCAACTTCTGAGTCTCAGGAATGCCGATACCGAAACCGTTCTCGTTAGGAATGGTCGTTGTATGGGGTTCCTTGTCACCGATGTATGGTAAATCGCTATAACTGCTCCCGCCCGTCAGAAGTTGGTCGAAGTCAACTTTGATATGGTCGAGATGAAGAATCTCATCAGGTATGATATCCTTTCGTAGTTCTTGAACCTCTTCAGGGCAGTACTTTTGAGCGATTTCCTTCAGCAATGACAGGGTACCGTCTTCTATACCGTAACCATTGATGTTCTGAAGTCCTATCATTTATTTCTCTACTTTATTTCTGTGCTGATAGTCATGATAATAACCTACTTCCACGTTCTCTAGAACGGCGATGGCATCGTCGGTGAGTGTGGCGAGCGAGAAGTATTTCGTAAGCAGATAAGAAGCCACACCGAACTTGTCAAGGCCCATCAGACGGGCACTCATCGACGGTGCGATTTCTCCTGGTATACCACTTTGATGCAGGCCAATGACACCCTGGTTCTTTTCTCCTACACGGACGAGGATGATTTTTGTGGTGCCTACACCGCGGCCTGTCAAGTACTGTCCTTCCACTTCCACTTTGTCGCTTGGGATAATGGGGACACCGCGCCACAGAATGACCTTTGTGCCGAAGAGGTCAGTTGTCACAGGCGGAACACCTCGCCAAGTACATTCGCGCTCGAAGGCAGCGATGGCTCGTGGATGGGCAATAAAGAAGGCTGGTTCTTTCCATACCAAAGACAGCAGTTCGTCAAGGTCGTCTGGGGTGGGCGAACCATAGCGGGTGGTGATGCGGTAGGCGGGGTTGGCTGCTGCCAACAGACCGAACTGCTTGTTGTTGATTAACTCCCACTCCTGACGTTCTTTTATACTCTCGATGGATAAGCGCAACTGCTCTTCCAACTGATTGTAGGGGTTGTTGTAAAGGTCGGAAACGCGGGTATGCACACGCACCACTGTCTGCAGTGTGTTCAGGGAGTATTCTGTGGGTTGCTCTTCGTAATCTATATAGGTCTCGGGGATGATGTTGTCTTCTTCATGACCCGACACAAGGTCGATATGCTTCTCTCCATGGTCGTTGACAGTGGCTTTCAATCTCAGTTGCTTGTCAACTGCTTTGTTGAATGTCTCCCGAAAATCGGGTACCTCCTTGATGAAAGTTTCCAACTCTTTCAATTTCAGACCGAGAAACACTGTAGGTGTAATTGCCCTAACAGATACCGTTGAAGCAGCGTCATCCAGTAGGTCGGTTTCACCGAAGTATTCGCCATCGCCCAGCAACGCGATACGGAGTTCTTCACCATGAGGCCCCTTACTGATTACCTCTGCCTGGCCGTTAGCTACAATGAAGAACTTTTGCTTGTCTTTTCCTTCCTCGACAAACAATTGTCCTATCTCCACTTCCTTCGTTTCAAATGAACGGGCAAGACGATCCACTATCTCATCCTCAAACTCAGAGAACAGAGGAATGGCTTTCAGACTTTTGGCTGAGAACGAGGGCTGGCCATTCAGGTACTGGATGGGCAATCGCTCGCTTTTGCGGAGTTCTACTTTTGTGCGGTTGACACGGAATGTGCCTCCGCTTACCTGCACCCATGGAAGAAGTTTCAACAAAAGCCTCGGAGTGATGGAACCCATCTGTGGGGCGGTCTTGGTGGTTGTCGCCAGTCTTCTGGCGGTAGCAGTGGTCACACTGCGCTGAAGATTTGAATCTGACATTTTTTTACTACTTGTTTTAATGGAGTTGGAAGTATTTGCCTGAACTATTGTTCTTTATGAGCAAGCAGTCAATTAACCTAACTCCTTGGTTATACATTATTTCTTGATTATCACTTTGTGTGTGGTTCCTTCCACATGTTCTATTCCAACCACGTTGTATCCTTGCTCTTCTGCGTTGCGGGGTACGTTGTCGAGTGGCTCGCCCTCTGATAGGAGCACCTCCAGAATATCGCCCGGCTGTAACTTTGATAGTTCAATCTTGGTCTTGACGAAGGTCATAGGGCAGTGCTCCTTCGTGATGTCTAAAGTTTTTGTTGCCATAGTCTTTCTTTTATTTTTAGATAAACAGTGTTTGTCCTCCTTCGCTAATGTTCAGAAACGAAGCAACGCCTAACACGTCTTTGACCTCAGGAATGAAATCTTCTTTCTTCAGCCCGAGTACATGCATGGCCATCTCGCAGGCGTAGAAATTGATGCCAAGGACTTTGGCCGCTTCCACCAGTTCTTCAAGTGTGGCCACATTGTTCTTGCGCATCAGATGCCGGAAAATCTTCGGTCCCGCGCCGAGAAAGTTAAAACGGCTTGTGGGCGCAACATGAAGACCACCCATCATGAATCCGAAAATCTTGGTCAGCCAGTTGCCTCCTATCAATGCTCTGCCTTGCTTCTTCTTGATGGCATCAAGTCCCCAGAATGTGAAGAAGATGTTCACTTCATAGCCAACGGCTGCCGCACCTGTTCCAAGCGTGAATACTGCTGTCAGTTTGTCGAAATCACCACTAAAGGCGATGATACTGAGTTTCTTTGTCTCTGCCATAGTCATTCTTTATCGAAATTATACAATTGTGTACTCAAATAACGTTCACCAGTGTCGGGTAACAACACAACTATACGTTTGCCCTCGTTCTCGGGACGTCGTGCAATTTTTATGGCTGCGGCTGTGGCAGCTCCACTGGAAATGCCTGTAAGGACGCCGTCTTTCGTCGCCAGCAACCTACCGGCAGCAAACGCTTCTTCATCCTTGATGCGAATGATTTCATCGTATATGGTTGTATTGAGTACTTTTGGTGTGAACCCTGCGCCTATGCCCTGAATCTTATGAGGACCGGGACGCTCACCGCTAAGTACGGATGATGTGTATGGCTCCACGCCCACAATTTTAATCTTGTTGTTGTATTGCTTAAGCACTTGTCCAACACCTGTAATCGTGCCCCCAGTACCAATACCTGCTACAAAGATGTCTACCTGCCCGTTGGTGTCACGCCAGATTTCCTCAGCTGTAGTCAGGCGATTTATCTCAGAATTGGCTGGATTCTCAAATTGTTGTGGAATGTAGGCATTACCGATTTCTTCCTTTAGTTCTTGCGCTTTGCGGATGGCTCCTGCCATACCCTCGTATGCTGGTGTCAACACCAATTCCGCTCCCAATGACTTGAGGAGCGTGCGTCGTTCCACGGACATCGCATCTGGCATGGTCAAGATGAGGCGGTAGCCGCGGATTGAGGCAATGAATGCCAACCCGATTCCTGTATTTCCGCTCGTCGGCTCGATGATGGTCGTACTGGAGTCTATCAACCCTTTTCGTTCCGCTCGGTCGATAAGAGCAAGGGTTCCGCGGTCTTTCACACTTCGTGCTGGATTCAAATATTCCAACTTGGCAATCAGTTCCGCCTTGAGTTTTAGTTCACGTTCTGTTCCGGTTAACTCCAATAGTGGCGTATTGCCGATTAATTCAATCAGGCTATGTGCTATCTGTGCCATATTATTCTTGGTTATTTATCGATTATTATTTTCTT
>Ga0247609_10003858_pt1 | contig 15084 bp, 9 predicted proteins | sample 172DNAGHGlowgp2_FD_193487 | JGI IMG/M metagenome (GOLD analysis project Ga0247609, IMG submission 193487) | Sheep rumen microbial communities from Palmerston North, Manawatu-Wanganui, New Zealand - 1728 DNA GHGlow gp2 | ecosystem: Host-associated > Mammals > Digestive system > Stomach > Rumen ...
AACTTCTAGCGATTTATTTGTTGGGGCTGAATTCACTAATCCTGAAGATAAAGTTAAGATCGTTGTTACTGATATAAGTGATGATCTAGTTACTTATGAGGAATCGCAAGGCGATAGCGATGCATTCACAGTCACTGATCCTATTAGCTACTTTGTATCTATGCTTAATGAGTATGATTATGTTCTTGATGAGAATTGTAATAAAGATCTTAAAGAGGATATTTTTGAAAATGAAAACGGCATGGAAATCAGTTTCCCTGATCCTCGTGATACATTAGCCGTATTCCTTGAGTGGGAAGGTATAATGGGTTATACAGACGAGATTTACGATGTTGCTCAAGAAGGTTACGATGCACTGGATGAGTATCTTGAATACGAAGGTATTTTAGGTTACACAGATAAGATTTACAATATTATAAATAATAATTCTGTGTGGTGCAGTCAAATGGAGATGGAAGATTTCATCAGCGTTTGTAAAGCACTGTATATTGATTATACATTAGCTATCGATGATGATATTAATGAAAAGCTAAGTGAGTCTGATGATACTAATGGAGATGGTGTTCCTAAAAAGATAGCGAGGGATTATGTAATTCATAGTAAAAAAGAATTAGATGATTTTAAAGCTGACCATGAGATGTTTGCTGGTTTATTCGTAAAAGATGAAAATAATTTTCCTAAAGCATTAAGGTTAGTTGCTGATGAGTATGGTGGAAGAGACCTTTGGGTGGAGATACCTTTAGATAAAGCAGTAGTAACTGATCAACTTTCATTGTTTGATGAAAAATTAACTGAAGACACTGTTAAACAAGGTGATAAATGAGTTAATAAGGGTAAGGAAGGAACACACGGAAAGTTTAAGACCAAAAAAGCTGCAGATGATCAGCGTAAAGCGATGTTTGCTAATGGATACCATGAATCATTAGATGAAGGTACTGCTTTCGATACAATGCCTGGTTATATGACTCCTGAAGAAATTAGAGCAAAGAAACTTGCTGATAAGGAGAAAGCTAATGCTGAAAAAGAGCAAATTAAAGCTCAGAAGGCTGCTGAAAGAAAGGAAAAGGCGAAAGCTGAAAGAGCAGAGCAAAGAAGAATCGACCAAAGAGAAAAGGTAAATAGATTAAGTTATGATTCATTAGCTGATATGGCTGGTCTAGATGAAGATAACAACGATCTAACAAAAGATGAATTATTAGCAGTACTCCGTTCCAATATGAGTGATGCAGAGATCCTTAAGCTGCACAAACGTATGTTTGAAGCTTTAGACGATGAAGAATTTGCTAAAGCTTTAGATACAGATAGTTATAATGCTCAGCATGAGAGTGATTCTTTGGGGGCAGAATTTAAAAAAGAATTTGATAGACTCGGGTTAAATATCGAAGATTATGATAATTACGCTGATATGTATAAGCAGTTAGATCAACAAGGTAAAGAAGTATTATCAAATAAGATTAAATCATTTGATGATCTTAATGAAGATGCTCCGGCCTATGCTGTTAAATATATTACCGGGTATGCTGGTATGGGTGTAAATCATACAGAAACAAAATTCTTCAGAACAAAAGAAGAGCGAGAAAAATTTATAAACGGGCTTAAAAATCGTGATGCTGCTGGCGTAGAGACATATACAGTCGATAATTTCTATCATGATAAAAAAGAGAAAGATAAGAGGAATTTATATCTAAACACGCTAAGTGAAGATTTTGTAATCAGTGATACGCCGGGAACAAAATATAAAAATAAAAACGGAGTTATAATCGAAGTTACTGATCCTACTGCTGATGGGGAGATTCAATTTTATTTTAAAAAAGATGGTAAGATTCTTGATTGCCGGAAGGTATCAGATTTAAAGTCGTTAGAGAGACTTATAAATGATAATGGCTATGAGAAGATTGATGAAGATTGTGATAAGGATGTCAAGATTGATGAAGCTGTCGATGACTCCGATGCCGCTGGAAAGGCTTTAGCAGATTATTTAGGTATTTCATTGGATGATATAGATTATGTAGGAGGAGATGTCTATGACACTTCTGAGGGAGAGTATCTCGTTGCTTCAGAGGAAGAGGCTTATAAACATGCTGTAGAGGCTATCAAGAATGATGTTGATGATCTTGGACTTGAAGCATTTACTCCTTCTTTCAAAGAGTGGATTTTAAATAATGCTATTGATGAAGATGCTATTAACGATGTTATTGATAGAGAGATAGACTACTACGAGACAATAGAAGATGATCCTGACATGCTGGAGTTTTTAAGAGGCCTCGATAGTTTTGATGATAAAGTATCATATGTAAATGATCTTTACGCAGATGATTTTAGTGTATGGGCAATTGACTTCATAGATCTTGATAAGGTTGCTGATGAAGCAATTTCAGAAGATGGTGTTGCTCATTTCATAGCTTTCTATGACGGTGATGAGATTGATCTCGCAGGAGATCTTAAAGCATATAGATTAAATTAAGGAGCACTAAATGCAAACACTTTTAGAGTATAACAGAAGAGATTTGCGAAACTGAGCCGGTGATGAGCTGGCTGCTAGATTTTTCGATAATAGGTCGAAGTATCCTGCACCATACAACAACTTGGATTACTGAATTAGCAAGTCAAACCCAGATGCACTTAAGGATTACATGGATAATTATGTTTCTAAAAATCAGAAGAAACGCGATGAGATGCAAGCTGGTGCTGAAAAAGTATATGATGATGGCCGTTGACTTGTCGTTCTGTGTAAGACATATGATGCAATGAAGTACTACGGTAAGGGTACAAGATGGTGCATAGCTGGTAATTATCCTGGTCATGAGTCGAGAGGAAATGAGTATTTTAATAGTTATAAACAATCTCGATATACCAACTATTATGTATTTATAGATAGAAAGGGTAAGGAAGGATATGATAAGTGGTGTGTATGCCCATATCAAGAAAATCCTATGGAGTGCGATATTTGAGATGCTCCTGACCGGACTGTATCAGCTATAGTTGGAGCACCGTATGTTAAGGGACTTCCTGGAGTATCTAATTTAGTTATTGATGGAGATACTTTAGTAAAAGTCAAAAAATCAGAAGAAGAGTTAATTGTTCCTGAAAATATAAAACACATAGCAAGAAAAGCAATGGTTGAACTCGGCGCGAGAGTATGTGAACTTCCAGACGGGTTAGAATCAATAGGATCAGGTGCATTTGCAATGTCTAAATTAAGACAGATCACAATTCCAGATTCAGTAACAACTATAGGTACTGCTTTATTCCTAGATTGCGAATATATTGTAAAGATTCAGCTTGGAAAAGGAATTACATCGTTAACGAAGAATTTAATTGCTTTCTGCGATAATATTACTACTGGTGTATTTATTAATGGAATTATTGATAGCATAGATGATTCTTGGTTAGATAGTACTGTAACAACCGTGTACTTGCATGAGCACGGAAATAGCAAGTTAATCGATTGACTACGTAACCATAATGTTGAGGGAATCAGTTTAGATACAGGTGAAGTTATAACTGATCGTAAGTAAGGAGAAAGTTTTTAATGAAGACAATTTGAAGTTCATACGGAGAGTTAGATAAGCTTCTCGACATGTCAGCTGAAGATAAGAGACGTGAGTTAACTAACTGGTATGATAGTGAGATGGTTGATCAGCTAGCTGATGATCAGTTAGATGAGTATATTTCTGATAATCCAGCTATATATGATGAGGCGGCTAATGATTTTGAGTATAGGATTGCCCCTATGATTGCTAATCAGTTCATGGCCGGTCTTATCTTGAATGATGGGTTTAATTTAGTAGATCCAGCGACACTGCTTGACTTTGATGGTTATTCAGCTGAGTTAGATGAAGATGATAATGGATATCTCTACTTTGATGTAGAGGGAAGAAAGAAATTTCCTATTTTAGGATTCTCTGATGATCAGGCTAAGTTTATTGATCAACTTGATAAGCTTGATATTTTAGGAACGATACATAATCTCTATCCTAACTTGGATGATGAAGATATTGAGATTTATGATATTGCTGATCTGATTCCTTTTGACTGGACACTTCTTGAAGGTGTTCTTGATCATGCTGTTAATGACTTAGAAATCGAAGAGGAATTAACTGAAGCGAAAGCAAAGGATTCTACTAAATTATCTCGTGAGTTAGATGAGATAAAAGACTTAGCCGATGAGTATGGGTATGAGTATTTTACTCAGATGCCGTTTACAGCTTATGATAATGATCCTATTTCAATTGAAATGCAGTATCCTGAATTCTTTAGAATAGTAAAAGCTTTCTTTAAAGAGATGGGGATTCTTGAAGGTGATGACATTAATAATACAGATTTGTTAGACATGTCATGGGATCAGGATATTTCTAAACACGACTGGGATGTCTTGATGAGAGCCTGTGAAAAGTTAGCTAACGGTAAAGGTGTCCAGTTTGAAAAAGAATATAAGACAGGATACAATTCAGTATTAGATGATGATGAGATTCTTGCCAATAGAGAACAGGAAGAGTCGTTAAATGAAGATGCTATATCTGTATTTGATGGTGAGTATGAAGTAGGAAAGACATATATTCCTAAAGAAGATATGTTTATGGCTGATGACTTTGAAGATGTTATCTTCTCTAAAGAAGAGGAAGACGAAGCTCGACAGCTTGGTTTAATTAAAGACGATAATTCTCTTGTCATTCCAGCCGGCACGAAGATGGTTTATGTAGGTGATGGTGGTGGAGGCTGGCCTGAGTTTAGAGTCGGTAAATTCTTAGATTTCGATGTTGTTGATTCTAATGATGAGGGATATGTTTTATATCCTATGGAAGAGTCGTTAAATGAAGATGCTAGATTCTATGTTGATGGTGATGCAGTTATAGATTCACTTAATGATAATAGCTCTATTGGTACTATGTATGATGATGGCACAATTGACTTGTTTGATGCTGAGAGTGTTTCTGATGCTGATAGAGACGAGATTAGAAGAGATTTAAGTGATCATTATCTTGTTTCATTCTTAGACGAAGGTGTTAATTGCGATGACAATTTAGTTGAGGACACAGAGACATGACCATGAGGTGACCCAGACTCAGCCCTTCCAAGAAAGGATAAAGTAGATAAAGATTCATCTGCAATAGATAAATTTCTATAAAAATTAAGGTACCATACGGTACCTTTTTATTTTTGTATAATATTTTTGAAATATTTCTATGCGTACTATTTTGTAATGCTAAATTTAATATATTCAAAGGATGTATAGAAATAATATTTGAGTGAAAATAAATTAACTCTTAGTGAAAGTGGAGATGTAAATATGAAAGTTAACTTATCTGAAGAACTTGTTATCAACGATGATATCTCTTTAGGCAAAGACGAGGAAGCTCAGATTGAAGCCGATGAGAAGTCTTTAGAGGATCATGAGAAAGAAGTCAATAAGGATTTAGCTGATAAGGTTGATGCTGTCGAGGAAATCAACGAGTTCGAGGCTGATCCTGTAGAGATTCATGATGGTGAAGACAAGAAACTGAATATTAAGGGGCTGACTGAGAAGCTTATTCTCGAGGAGCCGTCTGATATTCTCAATGAATCGACAGACATAGAAGATATTTTATTTGAATGGAGAGATCAGTGCGTCAGAGATGTTTTTGCTGAGCTTCATTCTTATCTTAAGCATTGTGAGTATGCAAATGTCGGTAATGATTATCCATTTAACACAAAGCAAGACGCCATCGATGCTTTAGAGTCTATCTGTGAAGAAGCAATATATCACTTAGATGATGTTATCGATGAATCAGGTGTACTTACAGAAGAAGTTCTCGATGAGAAGATTCCTAAAGATTTAGCAAAAGCATACAAAAACGCTAGGTATCAAGGAAGAAGTGGCGGAATGACAGATTTAGAGAATGCAACTTATAGAGAAGTTTCTCCTGAAGAGGGATATAAACTTTATAAGGAAGATCCTAGACAAGTTAGACTTCTTTTAGGAAATGTTCTTGTTGATTTTAGAGATGATGGACGTCCTAGCCCTGAGCATAGAGATCAGTATGTAGATCGTGCTCATCAGTTTGTAAATAGAAACGGTAAGGTTGTTCGTGATACTATGTATATTCCTCCTAAGTATATGTTTACTGTTGCAGATAAGATTTATGTAACAAATGAACATACTCCAGAGGGTCAGAAGGATAGAGATCTGTTAGATAAGAGACGCCAAAATCCAGAGTCTCCTAATGCTAGTAGATACTCATTAGATTTAAAGAGCAGGGGTGTTGGTGTTCGTGGATGAGATAATACTATCAGAGGTGACGCTTCTTATGCTACCACAAACAGCCGTAACAGCTACAATTTAAAGCAAATTGCATCATACGAAAAAAATATTAAAGACTATCAGGCATATTTAGATAATCCTAATACACGTGAGTCTGATAAAGAGTGGTATAAAGAACGTATAGATGATTATAAGAAGCGCCTTAATAGACTGAAGGGTGAGGTAGCTGATAATAATGCCAGATTAAGATATGCTAACTCTGAGAAGGCGCTGCAGAAACCACTTGATCGATATGTAGAGTTAAGGAATAATTTAAGTTCTTTGCAAGATGATGTTAGTAGGTCTGAAAAAAATCTAGATAATGTTAGACAGAATGGTTCACCAGCATCCCGTGAGAATAGGGAGAGACTGGCTGATCTTCAACAGAGATTAACTGAATTACGTAGGCAGATTGCCAAAGTTGAATTAGATCTCGAAGATACTGATGAGGAAGATGCACAGGCTGTAGCTGAAGCTGAGAGAAGATATGAAGCTGCTATGGGAAGATTAGGAGATGCTCAAGCAGAAATAAATGCACTGCTAAGGAGAGATTAATGAGAAAGTTAATTCTTGAAGAAGATGAATTTATCGAAGACGAGCCACTTATTAGAGATATGACATCTTCTAACTTAGTTACAACGCTTATAAAACATTCATGAGATTCAGTAGACTTATTTAACTCTGTAGCTCTTACATTAAAGTCTAATGGTGATGAGAATGTTACAAGCGTTATTGAAGATATTATTAATAGCTTATATATAAATATAGGACAGTTAGAAGCTATACTTCAAGATGTAAATTCGCAAGCAGAAGTTATAGATGATGGTAAAGACAAAGTAGATTCTGATTTAGGTGATGTATTAGTTCCTGAAGAGGATGTAGAGGTAGAAGTGGAAGGGTAAAATTATGATGGAATTTTTAAAGCAGTCTTGGGGATACATTGCTGGAGCAATTGGAATTATTACGTTGCTTTGGAATTTTAGAAAACTTGTGAATGACATTAAAGATAATGTTACAGCTCCATTTACAAAAATGGATAAGAAAATAGACGATCTGACTGATAGCTTAAATAAGAAGATAGATGATTTGTCAGATGAGATGAATACGAAGGTAGATCGTTTAAATGAAAAGATAGATACAGCCGAAGAAAGTGATAGAAAGGTACGAAGTGCATTGTTAACGATGCAGAGAAAATCTTTGCTTGATTCATGTGAAGATTTCATTAAAAGAGGCTTTGCAACTTTGTATGAGAAAGAAACCATTACAGATCAGTATAATTCGTACCATGAGCTTGGTGGCGATCAGTTCATCACTGATCTTGTTAATAAAGTAGTTGATTTACCTCTTGAAAAACAAAAAGTTGCTAAAAAATCGACAAAGAGTAAGTAATCAGAAGGAGGAACGCGTTTTATGTCAGATAATTTTGATGTATTAAGACAATTGTTATCTGGTGGAGCTACTTCTGACGAGTGTTTGTTTTGTGATGGTGATGATGACGATCTTCTTATCATAGGCGGAACAAGACAGCAAACATTTAATCTGCCGTTTAATTACGATCTTATAAAGAAACTAATGATAGTTTATGTTCAAGATGATGTCGTAATTATAAAGAAAACACTAAATGATCTTATAAAGTCGTTATTCGATGAGTCTTTGATTTATTGTACACTCAGCGAGGCTGACACATTTAAGTTCAAAGAGGGAAAGGTACAGGCTCAGATGAAGGTACTTTTAGAAGATGGGAGTATTCTTGTATCTGAGAGATTCAACATGAAAGCTGTACGCACAATTGATGGTGAATATTTTTCGAATAGTGATGATGAATTATGTGCATTAACAGCCGATGTTAAAAGTAATAAGATTGTCTTATACGAAGTCAATGATCTTGTTACAGGAAGTGATGATTACTATACATGTAGATTTAATTTTGATTCTACATGAGAGCGTTTCTATAAGATAGTTTTATTTAAAGATAGATATAACAACGTAGTAGCAAAGTACTTAGATAAAGATGAGTGCACTATTCCTTCTAATATAATAAGGTACCCTGGACTTCTTAATATAGGAGTTATAGGTCAGGGAGAGTATGATTCATCTGGCTCTGCTACGATAAAATCAACTAAATGGTCTAATTCTGTTAGAGTTGATTTAGGATGCAATACATTAAACGCTTCATCTGTCATAATTGATTTTCCACAAGCTACTGAAGAAACTCCTGGAATTATGAAGTTATATCAGAGTTTTGGAGAGAATATAGATGGACCTATAAGCCAGAAAGTTGTTACTGATGGTTTAAAGACAATCAGATTCAGTGTTTCAGAAGATGATGATAAGTGTTTGGTTTTGGATTCAATGTTTTGAAGTGAATAAGGGGAGATATAGATGCCTAGAAGTGATATAAATTTTAATTCTGGATTTACTGGTTGTAATGATAGAATGGCGATATTAAAGAACTCTACTGTACCGCGCAGACTGGATGAGTTCCCTGAAGTAGATTCCACTGAGATGGGATTAGACATGTATGTATATGTCGATGACAACGGGACTGATAAAAAGATGAGCCTTGGAGATATTACAAATCCAGGTGCAATGCAGTCTGACTGGGAATCAACTGATGAAGAGAGTTATGCTTATATAAAGAATAAGCCAGATCTCAAATTAAAAGAAGATTTGACTTCTTTGTATGATGTAGGTGGCGTTAGAGTTGGCCAAGTTTTCCCTGAAAACACATCATTGTATGATATAATAATAGATATCTTGTCTACCACTAAAGATGCTGTTTTATATTTCGGTTTAGTAGATGAAATTCCAGCTTCGTGGACGATATCAGATATTGATGCATTGAATCAGATTGACGCTAAGGCAGCTGACTTGATTGCTGTTGGTACAGATCCTAAATACACAACATTTGATGCTAATAATCAGTACTATGTACTTGCAGTTCCAAAAGAGTATGGAATTAAAGTTAGTGAAGTATCGCAGAATGGGTTCTTATTAGACTTTATTAGTTTGAACGACGATGTGTATCATAAGCTCCCATCAAAACTTGATGATAGCATTAAGGATTCGTGAGACATATATCTACCTGTTGTAACTGTATTTGATACTCCTAAAGAGTTTGCTAGAACTACTGGAAAATTTACAGTTATATATAAATTTGAAGAAGTCTAGGGAGAGTTATAATATATGATTAAATTAATTCAAGGATTTGATGTAAGTTCACCGCTTCCAATAGACGGCAGAATAATTCTGTCAAGAGAAGAGATGGCTAATATTAATGATAATATTATGCCTGATAAGTACTTCTGCATATGCGAGGAAGATGGTTTACTTTATCTGTATGACAAGAATGCTGAAGTTGGAGATAACGGAAAATTCTATAAAGCTGTCCCTGAGAAGACTAGTGAAATAGAGAATGATGGGAATGGCGATTTAGTTGAAGGTCAACCAGATCCATTTGATACTGTCGCTAGTGTTGATGCAAAAGTCGCTGCGTTAGATCAGAAGATCGATAGTGGCTTTGTCGACAACGAGGAATTAGCAGATACATTAGCTAATTATGGATTGACTCAGACTGATAGTGAGGGTACGTTCGGTACACCAATTGCTAATAACATCGAGTTGGTTTGTAAGACTGAAGAGGAATATGGTTCAGAGGCTGATTATCGTCTGAGTGTTATTTTAAAAGATTTTAATGGTAATGAGATTGTACGGTCTAATATCATTGATTTACCTGTAGAAAATGTTGTCATGGATGTTGATTACATCGAAGACAGTGAAGGTAAGGCGATAATTATTAAGCTTAATAGTGGAGCTGAGACAAGAGTACCTGTTGATGCAATTATCGAGGGATTAGTAAATGAGACGACTTTCAATGCTCATGTTAATAACAATGATAGACATATCAACGAGGGTGAGAGAGCAGCATGGAATGCTAAGTATGATTTGCCTATTGATGGAATTCCAGAGACAGATTTAGACTTAGATGTTCAGCAGTCATTATCTTTGGCCGATACAGCCCTTCAGGAGGATGATGACATTTCATTACTTAATAATGATATAGGTTATGTTGTTCCTTCTGATCTGATAGATGGAAATAATATTACAATTGATGAGACGTCTGAGGGGATTGTAATCAGTGCTAAAGATACAACTTATGAGGCTGGCAGAGGTATAAGAATTTCTACAGGTTCTCAGGGTAATGATGATAGTAGCAGCGATACTTTATACATAAGCGCAACTGCAGCTGAACCTACGTGGACTGATATTGATACGACGTCGGAGTCAGGGCCTAGAGATAATGAAGCATTGAATGAAGCTTTTAATGAAGTAGAAGATTTAATTGCATTGAAGCAAGATAAGATTCAAGCAGGGGCTTTGTTAGACGCTGACTTGGTAGATGATACTACATCAGTTCATAAGTTTGTTACTGTCAATGATAAGACAACTTGGAATGCAAAGCAAAATGCTCTTCAGGCCGGAGATAATATAAGTTTATCTGGTGATACTGTGAGTGTGACTGGTCTTAGCGATGTAGCTCTTTCTGGAAGCTATGTTGATCTGTCTAATAAGCCTCAAATAAATGGATTAACACTTTCAGGTAATATCCAGTCTTCGTCTTTAGGACTTTCATATGATGATTTATCTAATAGACCTACAATAGGCAATAGAACTTTGACGATTAATGTTGCTGATGCGGCGCCAGCAGCTGCTTCTACAACATTCACAGCAAATCAAAGCCAAGATGATTCTTCAATTACGGTTAATGTTCCTTTTAGAACAAGCCAGATTCAAAATACAGGTCATGGAAGAGTTAATGAAGATGCTGAGACGTCTGAAGAGACTTATTACGGATATGTAGATTCATATGAGATGGATCAAGCTCTTGCACATGAGATCGAAGATCATGACATGAGTTCATCGGCTCATAGTGATATTAGAGCTACGATATCTTCTAATAATACGGCTACTGTTGAGAGATTGGATGCCATAGAAGGAAAAATACCATCTAGTGCATCTAGTTCAAATCAATTAGCTGATAAAGCGTTTGTCAATAGTTCAGTTGCTACAAATACTGCGATATTTAGAGGTACGTATGAGTCTGTAAGCGATTTACCTACGACATCATTTGTATCTGATCTTAAGAATAATGACTATGCTTTTGTTATTACAGAATCTTCTGATAATCCTGAGTATGCTAGATATAAATATAGTCAAGGATCATGAACATATGAATATACTCTCAATAACAGCTCATTTACAGCTGAACAGTGAGCAGCTATAACGTCCGGTATAAGTGCAGCGCTAATACCTTCTACGGCTTCAAGTACAAATAAGTTAGCTACTGCAAGTGATGTTGCTGCTAAACAGAATACTCTTGTTTCAGGAACTGATATAAAGACTATCAATGATAACTCTATTCTTGGAGCAGGTAACCTGTCTGTAGGTACAATAAGTTCAGTTCAGATACAGACTAACGCTCCTATTTCGATTAATAGCTCTAATGAAGTTACTTCGGGAGCTGTCAACAGAACAATATCACATGCCGCAGCACCATCAGCAGCTTCTGGTACTTCTGGATATACTACTTATGGAGCTACAGACAATCAGAGTGTAGCTGCTGGATCATCATTTAGCGTTCCTTACATTGTAACTGATACTACAGGACATGTTTCTACAGGAAGTAGTACACGTAACGTTACTCTCCCAGCAGCTCAGTCAGCTGCAGCAGGATACGGCCTCGAGCTGAATAGTAATGCATATAGGATTAAGAGAACAACAGTATCAGTTGCTAGTGGAGACTGGTCTGGATCAGCTGCTCCGTATACAGCAGCAAAGACGCTGACTGGCGCTACAACAAATTCAATGCCTGTATGTGATATTAATATAACAAGCAGTACTGTATCTGCTATTAATTCTTTGTTACAACAATGAGGATATGTTTATAGGGCTACTTGTACTGCTGATACGATAACATTCTATGCTACAGTTAAACCGACATCTACTTTATCTGTAAAGGTTATCGGTTACTAAAGAAATTTAAAGGATTTGATTTTTATGGCAGATACTATAAAAACAGTAAATAAAACAAAATTAAGTAATGGGGAAGTTAGGTACTATGAAGATACTCAGGCCAGGACTGACATTACTAATATAAAAGCTGAGTTTAATGATCTATCTGTCGATCTAGAATCTAAACAAGATAAATTAACTGCAGGGGATAACATTACAATTAGTTCTGAGAATGTTATCTCCTCAGTTCAATTAAAGGATTATAACCAGCTAGAAAATAAACCTACTCTGAATGGCATAGCTGTTCAGGGGAATTTGTTATCTTCTGAATTAAATATCCATACTTCAGACCTCATTAATGATGAGGGTTTTTTGACTGGTGACTCCGTTACAGCTGGTGATGGAATAGAAGTACGAGAAACTTCAGATGGTATATCAATCGTAAATACTCAGAAGAGTGCTGAATGGGGGAATATTACTGGTAATATTTCTGATCAGGGTGATCTAGTAACATATATAAAAGATAACACACAGGAAAAGTTGTCGAGTGACAATGCCGGTACAGGTATCTCTATTACTGAAAATTCTGAGGGTAATGTTATAATAAGCAGTACTCAGGTTAGTGCTGAGTGAGGTAATATCACTGGAGATATTGCATCTCAGACTGATTTAATTGAATATATCGATGAGAATGGTGGTAAGATTGATTCTATATCTGTTAATCATGTTCATCAGCAGATAGATGAAAATAAGAATGTTGATATTACTGTTCCTACTCATACATCTAATTTAATAAATGATGGTGCCGGTGATGTAGATTCTGAAGGCAATCCTATTACATATGTGCTATCAGATGAGTTTACAGATATTATCAATACAAAGCAAGATATTTTAACTAATGACAATGCTGGTACTGGTATAGAAATAACAACAGATTCAGAGGGTAATACAATAATCTCCAACACAAATGTTTCTGCCGAGTGGGGAAATATTCAAGGAGACATTGAGGATCAATTAGATTTAATCCAGAGGCTCTCCGGGAAGCAGGATGAGCTTGTTTCTGGATCTAATATAGATATAAGTAATAATAGCGAAGGCTCTCCTGTGATATCTGTGGTTGGTGTACAAGAGTCTTTGACCCAAGACAATGCGGGTACAAATATAAATATTTCTACTGACAGCGAGGGTAAGACTATTATATCAACAGCTGCGACAGTTATCAATTTTATTGATTATACGGTATAGGAGGAATTTAGATGGCGTTTTATGTTGGGAATACGAAAGTTGCTCCTATTTTAAAATCATCATCTGGCGGTGGTGAATGAGGTGAGATTACTGGTGACATTAATGACCAGTTAGATCTAAAAGATGCTTTAAATAATAAATTAGAGGTTGAAACTGATCCTACAGTTCCTCAATGAGCGAAGCAGCCTACAAAACCTGCTTACACGGCGGCTGAAGTTGGCGCTCTTCCAGATACTACAGTAATACCAGATAAAATCAGCGACCTCGTCATCGATCTCGGTGATATTGATATGGAAGAGTATGGTTATGATGTCTGGGCATGAATAACCAGTGAAAATTTACTTGAAACTGGGTTATATAAGGCACACGATACAGCAGATGGCTTTTATTATTTTATTAAAGTTGAAGCTATCAATGGTATGATTTTCCAAGAATATTGGTATACTGAAGAAGGAGCTTTAACTAAACACATTCGTAGTGGATGAGATGATGGCGGTACTATAGATTGAGGTGAGGAAACATCTTGATTAACTTCAGAAGAAGCCTATAATAATTTTGCATTGCAAGGACATACTCACTATATAGAAGAAACCATTAATCAGCAGAGCGTATTGACTTATTTGAATTCTTTTAGTACAAATAAGTCTGTAGGCGAGTATAAGATAGTTAATTCAAATGATCGGTCTATTAGTTTTGTTACTTTTGATTGACGCTATATAAGCGGAGGATACCAATTTTATCAGAAATGAATAACTAACTCTTACAGCGGCATTAGAATTAGATTTGGTAGGAAAGCTGGCGGTTCTTCTATTGTATGGGAGAATTGAAGAGATTATCTACCATATAGTGATCTTGAAGGTAATTTTTATACAACAGATTACATAGATGATAACTATTATACAAAAGACGATGTAGATGAGCTTATAGGTGGCGGTGTCTCTAGCAACAATATGATTGAAACTACTTGGGCAAACCTAGTTTCGTTAAGGGATAATGCTCAGTTAGTCAAGGGTGCGTGATACAGAATTACTGATTATGAATTCGTAACAACATCCATTGGAATTAAGTCTGCTGGTCATCGGTTCGATATTGTTCTTCTTGCAATCAGCGAGTCAATGTTGTCAGAGAGTGGGTATGCATGTAGGAATGCAGATGACCATTACTTTGAGCGAGAGATTACTATTGGCGGAATTGAGTGGCTATACACAATGTATGCGGATGACTATGCATCTAACTATGGCAATGAACCGATTGATCACGCAGATGACCTTCATGCAGTAGACCAATTCTGTGATAGTGATGTTATGACACATCCTGTTACAGGGGATGATGTTCCTGTCTTGTATAAGACTAATACTGAAGATTATAGTATAGATGAACCAGATTATGATGATGTGTTCTTTTATGAAGGAACATATAATTTTGATGGTGACGAATACGATATGTGGTCTAAATATGAGCGGTCTGATGATGGTAATGAGTGGGTATTCATGCAGCAGTATGCGCTTACTCCAATTGTAGTTGAAAATGGAGAATTGACAGTATCG
>Ga0247609_10003860_pt1 | contig 15083 bp, 12 predicted proteins | sample 172DNAGHGlowgp2_FD_193487 | JGI IMG/M metagenome (GOLD analysis project Ga0247609, IMG submission 193487) | Sheep rumen microbial communities from Palmerston North, Manawatu-Wanganui, New Zealand - 1728 DNA GHGlow gp2 | ecosystem: Host-associated > Mammals > Digestive system > Stomach > Rumen ...
TTAAGTGTTGCCCACAAACGAGTGTAAGTCTTGCTAACAAACGAACGTAAGTCTTGCCCACAAACGAGTTGCAAGATAGAGAATATTCTCTGTTTTATGCCAGAAATCGAGAATATTCTCGTTTTTCCCGATTTTTTGAGAATAATATTGCCGCCCCATCATATCGCCGTAACTTTGCAACGAATTCAGTTGAAAGGAGCCCCCTCCCCTTGCCGTCCTCAGAAAGGGCACTTTCTTCGGTCGCTCCCGACAGCGCAACATTTAGTTGCCCTGTTTCACCGCTCGCTACCCCAAAGGGGGCGAGAGTGCCATGCAGAGTGTAAGCATGTACGATGAAAGATGGAAGATGGAAGATGGATGATGAAAGATGAGTCTGTCAACTCTCAACCCTAAACTCTAAACTCTAAACTGTCAACAGTCAACTATAAAGCGATTATCCTTTATACCGAACTGAGGCAAATTGTGGATGTTCGGGGTGAAAATGAGGGGCTTGCAGATGTTTTTTGAGGAAACTTTGCTGACAAACGGAATTTTAGTGCTAAATTTGTGGCGAATTTCTCACACGGAAGGCACAGAAAGCACGGAAAGCCATTCAGGAAGATCAATCAGGAGGATATGTTTCTGTGATTTCCGTGGATTTTGTGTGAGATATGAAAAAGAGAATATAACAAACAAAACATAAAAATGATAAAGATTACTTTTCCAGACAATTCCGTGCGCGAGTATGAGGCTGGCGTGACGGGTTTAGAGATTGCCGAGAGCATCAGCCAACGATTGGCACAGGACGTGATTGCCTGTGGTGTGAACGGCGAGACGACGGAGCTGAACCGCCCCATCAATGAGGATGCAACGATTGCACTGTACAAGTTTGAGGATGCTGAGGGTAAGCATGCTTTCTGGCACACTTCGGCACACCTGATGGCTGAGGCAATTGAGGAGTTGTGGCCAGGCACCCAATTCGGTATCGGTCCTGCCATCGAGAATGGCTTCTACTACGACGTGATGCCACCTGAAGGTGTGAAGCTGAGCGACGCTGACTTCCCGAAGATTGAGAAGAAGATGCAGGAACTGCAGCAGAAGAAGGAGGCGCTGGTGAGAAAGGACATCTCCAAGAAAGATGTGATGGAACTCTTCGCTTCGAAGGGTCAATCGTATAAGAATGAGTTGATTGCCGAGTTGGAGGACGGCAAGATTACCACTTACACGCAGGGCAACTACATCGACCTCTGCAAGGGTCCTCACCTCATGACCACCGCGCCCATCAAGGCGTTCAAACTGCTCTCGTTGGCTGCTGCCTATTGGCGCGGCGACGAGAAGCGACCCATGATGACTCGTATCTATGGTATCTCCTTCCCCAAGAAGAAGTTGCTGGATGAGTATCTCGTGGCACTGGAAGAGGCAAAAAAGCGCGACCACCGCAAGATTGGTAAGGAGATGGAATTGTTCATGTTCTCCGACCGTGTGGGTAAAGGTCTGCCCATGTGGCTGCCCAAGGGTACAGCCGTTCGTCTGCGCCTGCAGGACTTCTTGCGTAAAATTCAGAAGCGATATGGCTATCAGGAGGTTATCACTCCACACATCGGTGGAAAGAACCTCTATGTGACTTCGGGCCACTATGACCACTATGGCAAGGATTCTTTCCAACCCATCCACACACCCGAAGAGGGTGAAGAGTACCTGCTCAAGCCCATGAACTGCCCTCACCACTGCGAGATTTTTGCCTGGCAGCCACGCTCTTACAAGGACCTCCCCTTCCGCTGCGCCGAGTTCGGCACCGTGTATCGCTATGAGCAGTCGGGCGAGTTGCACGGACTGACCCGTGTGCGTTCGTTCACTCAGGACGATGCCCACATCTTCTGCCGCCCTGACCAGGTGAAGGATGAGTTCCTGCGCGTGATGGACATCATCGGCATCATCTTCAAGGCTCTTGACTTCAAGGATTTCGAGGCACAGATTTCACTCCGTGACCCTGATGACAAGGAGAAGTACATCGGTTCTGACGAGGTGTGGGAACAGGCACAGAACGCCATCATCGAGGCTTGTGCAGAGAAAGGTCTGCCTACCCGCACAGAGTTGGGCGAGGCTGCTTTCTACGGTCCAAAGCTCGACTTCATGATCAAGGACGCACTGGGTCGCCGTTGGCAGTTGGGCACCATTCAGGTGGACTATAACCTGCCAGAGCGTTTCCAACTCGAATATACGGGCGCTGACAACCAGAAGCACCGCCCTGTGATGATTCACCGTGCACCGTTCGGCTCGATGGAACGATTCATCGCCGTGCTCATCGAGCACACAGCCGGTCACTTCCCTCTCTGGCTCATTCCCGACCAGGTGGTGGTGCTGCCTATCTCCGAGAAGTTCAACGACTATGCCCAGCAGGTGGCTGCCACACTCAATGCTCAGGACGTGCGCACCATCGTGGACGACCGCAACGAGAAGATTGGCAGAAAGATTCGTGACAACGAACTCAAGCACATTCCTTACATGCTCGTCGTGGGTGAGAAGGAGGCTGCTGACAACACCGTCAATGTCAGAAAACAAGGCACTCAGCAGCAGGAAACGATGAAAATCGAAGATTTTGCCAAGAAAATTCAGGAAGAAGTCCGTCAAATGACAGAAAATTTCTAAATAATTTTGTCAAGTCTGTGTTTTGTGCTACCTTTGCAGCCGAAATTCAGCAAAATAACAAAAACTTAACTTAACACATACCGAAGGAACAAGCCAACCCGAATGAAAGGTGACAACAAAAAACAACAGTACAGGGTCAACGAACAGATCCGTGTACCAGAAGTGAGAATCGTAGGAGACGGAATCGAATCCTCAGTGATGCCAACCCGTGAAGCCCTGCGTCTCGCAGAAGACAAGGATGTAGATCTCGTAGAAATCTCTCCTAATGCACAACCTCCGGTATGTCGCCTCATCGACTACTCCAAGTTCCTCTACCAGCAGAAGAAGAAGGCGAAGGAACTGAAGGCAAAGCAGGTGAAGGTGGAAGTGAAGGAAATCCGCTTCGGACCCCAAACGGGTGAAGCCGACTATGCTTTCAAGCTCAAGCACGCACAGGAATTCCTGAACGACGGCAACAAGGTGAAGGCATACGTGTTCTTCAAGGGACGCTCCATCGTCTTCAAGGAACAGGGAGAAGTGCTGCTCCTCCGTTTCGCCAACGATCTGGAGGAATTGGCAAAAGTGGAGAGCATGCCATCGCTGGAAGGCAAGAAGATGTTCCTCACACTCGCTCCGAAGAAGGCAGGTGCTCCGAAGAAGAGCCAGCAACGCCGCGACAACGAGGCAGCTGAAGCCGCAGCAAAGGCACAGCGCAATGCTGAGAAAGAGGCAGAGGGACCTAACCCCAACAGCCCCTTCGCAGGACTGGCTGAGAAGCTGGCTGCCAAAGAAGAAGAATAGAAGTGCGTAACGCCCTGGTATATGCGTTGCCACACATTATTAATATTAAATAAACAAACAAAAAAATGCCAAAAATTAAAACTAAGTCCGCTGCAAAGAAGCGTTTCACGCTTACTGGAACAGGCAAGATCAAGCGTCAGCACGCTTATCACAGTCACATTTTGACTAAGAAGACGAAGAAGCAGAAGAGAAATCTTGATCACAGCACGATTGTCGTGAAGGCAAACCGCAAGCAAGTGCTCGATTGTCTCGCTCTCCGTTAAAATCCAGTAAGTAATCAACAAAAAGTTTAATCGAATCGTTAGCCTGAAAAGAACGTAATCGAACGTCGCTAACATTCAAAAACAAGAAAAATTATGCCAAGATCAGTAAATCATGTAGCATCACGCGCTCGCCGCAAGAAGATTTTGAAGCGCGTAAAAGGTCAGTTCGGCGCTCGTAAGAACGTGTGGACCGTTGCCAAAAACGCCTATGAGAAGGGCCTCACTTATGCATTTGCAGACCGTCGTCGCAAGAAGCGCGAGTTCCGCTCTCTCTGGATTCAGCGTATCAACGCTGCTGCCCGTGCAGAGGGTATGTCTTACTCTCAGTTCATCGGCGCTCTCCACAAGGCAGGCATCGACCTCAACCGTAAGACTCTTGCATTCCTCGCAGTACACAACGCAGAGGCATTCAAGGCTATCGTTGAGAAGGTAAAGTAAATCAACATTAGTAAATAAAAAGCATCTTTCTCACGGGAAAGGTGCTTTTATTTCTTAAAAAACATAACAATATGAAAGCATTTGTTTTCCCTGGTCAGGGCGCTCAATTCACAGGAATGGGCAAAGACCTCTACGACACCAATCCAAAGGCAAAGGAGTTGTTTGACAAAGCCAACGAGATTCTGGGCTTCGACATCACTAAGATCATGTTCGAAGGCACTGCTGAGGAGTTGAAGCAGACAAAGGTGACTCAGCCTGCTGTGTTCCTCCACTCTGTGATTTCAGCCATCTGTCTGGGCGACCAGTTCGACGCTGACATGGTGGGTGGTCACTCTCTCGGTGAGTTCTCCGCTCTCGTTGCTGCAGGTGCCCTCTCTTTCGAGGACGGACTGAAGCTCGTTTCTCAGCGTGCTCAGGCTATGCAGAAGGCTTGTGAGGCTGCTCCTTCTACAATGGCTGCCATCATCGGTTTAGATGACGCAAAGGTGGAAGAGGTTTGTGCTTCTATCTCCAAGCCCGGCAACATCGTGGTTCCTGCCAACTCTAACAGCCCTGGTCAGTTGGTCATCTCTGGTAACGTGGAAGCTGTGAACGAGGCTTGTGAGGCATTGAAGGCAGCTGGTGCAAAGCGCGCTCTCCCACTCCCTGTTGGCGGTGCGTTCCACTCCCCTCTCATGCAGCCAGCAAAGGACGAACTGCAGGCTGCCATCGAGGCAACCACATTCTCCACTCCTAAGTGTCCTGTTTATCAGAACGTGGATGCCAAGGCACACACGAACCCTGAGGAAATCAAGCAGAACCTCATCGCTCAGCTGACTGCTCCCGTTAAGTGGACTTATGAGGTGCAGGCAATGATTGCCGCTGGTGCAACAGACTTCACTGAGTGTGGTCCCGGCAAGGCTCTTCAGGGCATGATTGCCAAAATCAGCCGCGACGTGACCGCTCACGGAATCGCATAAGCATAGAACGGACACGAATCCCCCGAGTCAACACGAATAGCACAGCTTCATTCGTATAGTTCGAGAGATTCGTGTCCGTTTGCGAAACAACAATCACAATCGTATAGAATACTAACACTAATATCAATGGAAAAGCTAATCATCTATCAAGTTTTCACGCGCCTCTTCGGTGCCAATGCCAACAAGAACGTGAGCAATGGGACGAAGAAGGAGAATGGTTGTGGCAAAATGGCTGACTTCACAGGAGCCGCATTGGCTGAAATCAAGAAGTTAGGTGCCACGCACATCTGGTACACTGGTCTCATCGAACATGCCACCAAGAGCGACTACACGCAGTATGGCATAGAGAAAGACCACCCTGCTGTGGTGAAGGGTATGGCAGGAAGTCCGTATGCCATCAAGGACTACTACGACATTGATCCTGACCTTGCAACGAAGGTGCCTGAACGCATGAAGGAATTTGAAAAACTTGTCATGCGAACCCACAAGGCTGACTTGAAGATGATTATTGATTTTGTGCCCAACCATGTGGCACGTCAGTACCATTCGGATGCCAAGCCCGAAGGTGTGCGTGACCTTGGTGAGGACGATGACACGACGGAGGCTTTCCATCCCGACAACAATTTCTACTACATGCCTTGCACGCAGTTCTCACCCAACTTCTCCCTGCATGACGAGGAGATGGGCGACTATGTGGAGATGCCTGCCAAGGTGACTGGCAACGACTGCTTCACTCCTTGGGTGAGCCAGAACGACTGGTATGAGACCGTCAAGCTCAACTATGGCGTTGACTATCAAGGCACGCGGCAGCTCATCTTCTGTCCTTCCACACCCAACACATGGTTGAAGATGCGCGACATCCTCCTGTTCTGGGCAAGCAAGGGCATTGACGGTTTCCGTTGCGACATGGCGGAAATGGTGCCTTGTGATTTCTGGGGATGGGTGATTCCGCAAGTGAAGGCAAAATACCCCGACATCATCTTTATTGCCGAGGTGTATAACCCGCACGAATACCGCAACTACATTGAGCGCGGGCATTTCGATTACCTATATGACAAGGTGGGGCTTTATGACACCATCCGTTCTGTGATGGGTGGCAACAGCGCTGCTTGCATCACGGGAGCTTGGCAAAGTGTCGATGACATTCAGAGCCACATGCTCAACTTCCTTGAGAACCACGACGAGCAGCGCATCGCTTCCAAATTCTTTGCCGGCAATGCGGAGAAGGGAAAGCCTGCCCTACTCGTCAGTGCCTTGATGAACACCAACCCGATGATGATTTATTTTGGTCAGGAGTTGGGCGAACAGGGCATGTATTCTGAAGGATTCAGCGGACAGGATGGCAAGACGACCATCTTTGACTATTGGACCATTGACTTGATTCGTCGTTGGAGAAACAACAATAAGTTTGACGGCACCCTGCTTTCAAAGGAAGAGAAGGATTTGCAGAAATACTACACAAAGGTGCTGAACATCTGCAACACGGAGAAAGCTATTCGTGAAGGACTCTTCTTCGACGTGATGTACGTGAATTACAATCAGGGCATGAACGAGCACCGTCAGTATGCTTTCCTACGCAAGGCTGGCAAGGAACTCCTTGTTGTCATCGCCAACTTTGATGACCAGCCTGCCCGTTCGTGGGTGAAGATTCCAGCTCACGCTTTCGAATGTATGGACATTCCTGTCAGCGACAAGGAGCGTGAATGCAAGGACCTCCTTACAGGCAAAAAGGAAAAGAAGACGCTCATCCCTGATGGCACTCTCTACGTGGAACTTCCTGCCAATGGTGGAAAAGTGCTGAAGTTCAAACTTTGAGAGTTGACAGTTGAGAGTTTAGAGTTGAGGGTTTAGAGTTTAGGGGGGTGAGCGTTGATGCTTACACTCCGCATGGCAATTCCTCATTGGCTTCACCGAAGATGCTCACGCTCGGCATAGTTCAAACAAGTTTGACCTCTGTACTCGCTCAACCGCATCTTTCCTCATTCCTAATTCCTCATTCCTAATTTATTTATTTAAGTTTCGCAAGCTTCACTTTCTTGTAGTTCTTGAAGTTATAGAAGTGAGCGCTTCGCTCGAAGTTATCGACGTTTGTCATGCTGATGGTTTTCTCGCTGTCAGGTATCGTCGTTAACTCCTTTAACTTCGATTACTTCGTCACTTCCGAAAGTTGAGTTATTTAGAAATTATACGCTAAGCCTAATGTGAAGTATTCCTTGAATTGGAAGTAACCGATTGTGTCATCGTAGAACTTCATGTCTCGGTTATCGTCGAAGCGCCAAAGCGTATAAACCTCACTGGAGATGTACTTGTTGAACTGGAAGGAAAGGGAGTTCTCCATCTCTGCTTCCACATATTCGTAGGAGGTGAAATAGAAGCAACGGCTTTTCCATGTCAAGCCCTTCACAACAGTAATCTTGGAACTGAACTCTATCTTCGAACCGAAATCCTGTTGGAAGTCCTTGCCTGCCATGTTGTTGGAACGATGGATGTCTATGTCGTCATCATCGATAAGACGCATCTTGTAAGACAAGGGCAAAAGGGCAAGAGAGAAGCTGTTGCCATTCTTGAACGTGGGTTTCCAGTCCATACCGAGAGAGACATACAAGTCCAAAGGCGCAATAAACTTGGAATAGGTGCGACGGTCATTAGCTTTGTGGCCAGGAAGGAACTGTGTCTTCGCTTCTGCAGAAACGGTGTAATACCAGTTTTTTGCAGCCTTGATGCCAAGTTTTGAATTGAGCTGAATCTTATCATTATTTGACAAATAGCGATGAATGGAGTCAGAGGTGGCAGTGACAAAGCCAAGACGAAGGTCAAGCTTGTTGTCCCACGTGATACGCTTTTGGTCATTGTAGTTGGCTTCAAGCACCAGATTGGAAAGCATCGTCACGTTGTTGTTACCTCCCTTGTACCAATTATCGGAGAAGTAGTTCTGGGTGAACTGTAGAGAGAACTTCCCACTTGTTTTCCAAAAGTTGGGCTTGACAATTTGAAGATCCACCTCCACACTGTCAAGCACATCTGCCACATCTTTAATCTCGTCCACCTTGTCATATATAGAAGACAAATTCTCCACTTTTGTCTCCACTGAAGAGGTGGAAGAGACAGTTGTCTCAGCGGCTATCTGCGCATCAGAATAATGGAAATGGTCGGGATGTTCCACATAAGCTCCCATCAACACCCTATCAATGGAGCCATTGATGCGCTGACGTTCATGGAGTGCATCTGTCGTCTGCAATGAGGTGTCTGTTTCGTCTGGCAAGGAATAGTTCAGTTTCAGTTTACCGTCCAAAACGGAACGGAAGAAAACGCCGGGACCAAACAATTTATAATAATAGGGAGACATGGACAACTCACTGGAATCAGTAGCTGTTTCTGCCGTATTTTTTCGTATCTGCGTCAGTTCTCTTTTGTATTTCGAAACAATGGAAGATGCCTCTCTGGAATAGGTTGCAGCACTTCCTGAGCGTTGGGAGAAGGTCTGCAGCGACACCCCGAAAAACATCGTGAACAAAAGAGGAAACAGGTATTTCTTCATACACTTTACTTCATATTTCTTGCAAATTTAAGGCTTTTTACTGACAAATTCATCACAACATCTACATTTTCGACGATAAAATTTCTTACATTCAAGAAAAAGAACTAAATTTGCACTCCGAATGAGTTTGAGGTATGCTTCAGACTCACCCATAGACAACAACAAACAAGATTATAAACAACTTAATTTTCAACAACTATGCCAAACGGTAAGAAGAAGAAAAGACACAAGATCTCGACTCACAAGCGTAAGAAGAGACTGAGAAAGAATCGCCACAAGAGCAAGTAAAGTTGAGAAACTCTACTTCAATCTTGTCAGCGTCAGAACAAAGAACAGACCCTGAAATGAACCATCCTCGAAAAAGGGGTGCATGACGAGGTTTGTTCTTTTTCTGTTAAAAACACACAACCTAATACATAAACGGTAGCAAGAATGACCAGCGAACTTATCATCGATGCTCAGCCAAAGGAAGTGACCATTGCCCTGCTCGAAGACCAAAAGCTCGTTGAGTTCCAAAAGGAAGGTCAGGACAGTAAGTACTCCGTTGGCAACATCTACGCCGGAAAAGTGATGAAAATCATGCCGGCACTCAATGCATGTTTCGTCGATGTGGGTCATGAACGCGAAGCATTTCTGCACTACCAAGATTTAGGCAAACATTTTCTCTCTCTGGAGAAATACGTCAAGCAGGTGGTAAGCGACCGCCGAAAGCTTGCACCTATGGCAAAGGCTGCCAATCAGTCATCGCTGGAGAAAGTGGGAAGCATTCAAGACGTGCTTGAATTGGGACAGGAAGTGATGGTGCAAATTACCAAAGAACCCATCAACACAAAAGGTCCCCGACTGACAGCGGAAATCTCTTTCGCAGGACGTTACATTGTCCTCATTCCCTTTGACGACAAAGTGAATGTCAGTTCAAAAATCAAATCTAAAGAAGAACGCGCACGTCTGAAACAGCTCATTCAGAGCATCAAACCCCGAAACTTCGGAGTAATCGTACGCACAGTGGCAGAAGGAAAACGAGCTGCCGAACTGAACAACGAGATGAGCTTACTCGTTGAGTCGTGGAACGATTGCATCGGGAAGATTCAAAAAGCTACAAGTCTGCCAGTACTTGCACACGAGGAAACTGGCCGCACCGTCTCCATGCTGCGAGACCTCTTCAATCCCTCCTACGAGAGCATCCATGTCAACAATGAGGATGTGTATAAGGAAGTGAAGAGATACGTCAGCCTTATTGCACCAGAAAGAGAATCGATTGTCAAGCTCTACAAAGGCAATGTCCCCATCTTCGACAATTTCGGAGTAACGAAACAAATCAAGTCGGGGCTTGGAAGGACAGTCAGTTTCAAGCATGGCGCCTATCTCATCATCGAGCATACCGAGGCACTCCACGTGGTGGATGTCAATTCAGGTAACCGCAATCGCGGACTCGACAATCAAGAGGAAAACGCCTTTGCAGTGAACATGGAAGCTGCTGAAGAACTGGCTCGCCAACTGAGACTGCGCGACATGGGTGGCATCATCGTCGTCGATTTCATCGACATGGACAGTGCCGAGCACAACCAAAAGCTCTACGAACACATGACTCAGATCATGAAGAGCGACCGTGCTCGCCACAACATCCTGCCACTGAGCAAGTTCGGTCTCATGCAAATCACAAGACAACGTGTCCGTCCTGCTATGGACATGCATGTAGAGGAAGTCTGCCCCACCTGTTTCGGTAAGGGCGTCGTCAAGCCCTCCATCTTGTTCACCGACACGCTGGAGCACAAAATCGATTACATTGTCAACAATCTTGGTCAGAAGCGATTCAAGCTCTACGTCAATCCATACGTGGAAGCTTACATCACCAAAGGTCTCATCAGCACCTACCTCAAATGGCAACTGACTTACGGCTTTGGTGTAAAGATTTATCCGAGTCAAGACCTCGGTTTCCTGCAATACAAGTTTATCGACACCAAAGGTGAAGAGATAGACATGACAGAAGAAATGGAAACCCGTTAAGACTCCATGACTCTCAAACTTCGCAGTTTGAATGACACACACAAACTAAAAGGAGAAGGACCTCTATCATGAAGTCCTTCTCCTTTTTTCAGTCATCCCCACCAGCATCAGTTCTTGATCTTCAGCTTATATTCATTCCAGCGTGTACGAATGCTGTTGACATACTCGTAAGTCTCACTTCCACGGAAATAGCCATACTTCACTTCCTGCTGGTTATAGTATTGGGGTTCACTCATTTTAAGGACGAAGACATCCACATTGCCCAACCACACATTGGGATTTTTCCCATATTTCTTTGCCAAAGCCCTTGCATCATCCACATGACCTGAACCCGCATTGTAGGCAGCAAGAATAAAGTTGATACGTTCATCTCCATTGGCGATGGAAGCATAATGAGTGTTCAGTTGCGAGATGAGTTTAGAAGCCCCCTGCACATTGCGCTCTGGTACAAACACCTCCGATCGTGCCACACCCACATCACGTGCTGTCCCAGGCATCAACTGCATTAATCCCATCGCACCCATGTATGAAACTGCCTGAGGGTCAAAGGATGATTCCTGATAAGCTTGTGCCGCCATCAACCGCCAATCCCAACCACACTTAATGGCATACTTTTTGAAGAGGTCATCATACTGTGAAATCTGTCCACGCGAAGCATTAAGTATGGGTGAAGCGACTTTACGACGTGGAGCATAAGTACGTCCACTGCTCGATTTGACACGGATAGTCGTGTAGTCAAAGAAGTCTTTCTGATGGGCTGACATCCACTGAGAAAGGGAGGCTGACAGGAGAGGGGAATCTTTACGTACGGTCCATGCAGCATTGGCTTTCGGACGAAGCGAAGTGTCTTTCCGTTGTGAGGAAAGACTGTCAAGGAAGGTGAACAGTTCTTTCTCGCCCACATATTCCAACAAGGATGACAAAGAGTCTGCCCTATCCACTTGAAAAGCGATGAAATCCCCCTCCCCTTTCTGCAGTTTCTCAATCAGTTCCCTCTGGTTACGAGACACATCCACACGAATACTGACACCAATGCTTTTTGCATATTGACGGGCAATCATGAACTGAACGCCAAAATCCTCCCCTCGGAAATCGAAGTAACTTTCAGGTCCATACAACGTGAGCACTATCAGTTCACCATTCTGCTGAATGTCGGGCAAATCGAGATGAGGAGAGGCATTGTTGGTATAAGTCTTAAACGGAGACCGCCCAGCATCACCCTGCGACTTGTTGGAGTCGCAAGCTATGATGCTGAGCAGTATACATAGAAGGATAGACCAACGCCCTATCATCATCCTTTGCGTTGTGAAGCACGGTTCTTCACACGCTGACGAATCTCAGCCTTGTGCTTTGCCGCACCCGACTTATGGGAGCCAGTCTGGTAAGCTTTTTTGCGAGCCTTGGTCTTGATCTTGTTGGAATCTTCCTTTTTCTCGCTCTTAGCTTTACCGAAGTTGATGCCATTCATGATGGCATATTGAATTTCGTTATCTGAAGCCATAAATTAATGGTGGAAAAGACGAATGCCTGTGAACGCCATAGCAATACCATACTTGTTGCAGGTCTCAATGACATTATCATCACGAACAGAGCCACCTGCCTGTGCAATATACTGCACACCACTCTTGTGTGCACGCTCGATGTTGTCACCAAATGGGAAGAACGCATCAGAGCCAAGACACACGTTGGTGTTCTGAGCAAGCCAAGCTTTCTTCTCTTCAGCAGTGAGTGGCTCTGGCTTTTCGGTGAAGAAGTTCTGCCAAGTACCTTCACGAAGCACATCTTCATATTCATCACCAATATACACATCAATGGTATTATCGCGGTCGGCACGACGAATATCACTCTTGAAAGGCAAAGCCAATACCTTTGGACATTGACGCAGCCACCAGATATCAGCTTTGTTACCTGCCAAACGTGTACAGTGAATACGGCTCTGCTGACCAGCACCTATACCGATTGCCTGACCATCCTTCACATAACACACAGAATTTGACTGTGTATATTTCAAGGTGATGAGCGCAATCTTGAGGTCACGCTTTGCATCTGCAGGAATGTTCTTGTTGTCCGTAGGAATGTTCTCAAAAAGATTATCGCCAGAGAGGTCAATCTCGTTGCGTCCTTGTTCAAATGTAACACCAAACACTTGCTTACGCTCGATGGGAGCTGGCTTATAATTAGGATCCATTTTGATGACACAATATGCACCATTGCGCTTTGCCTTCAGAATAGCCAATGCTTCAGGGGTATAGTCGGGAGCGATAATGCCATCGCTTACCTCGCGCTTGATGAGTGTAGCTGTTGCCTCATCGCAAGTGTCAGACAATGCGATGAAATCACCAAAAGAAGACATACGGTCAGCACCACGTGCACGTGCATACGCCGTTGCAATAGGAGTGAGTGGAATCTTTACATCGTCCACAAAGTAAATCTTTTTCAATGTGTCGCTAAGAGGTGCGCCCACAGCTGCACCTGCAGGACTGACATGTTTGAACGAAGCAGCTGATGGCATGCCTGTGGCAGCTTTCAGTTCCTTGACCAACTGCCAGCTATTAAAAGCGTCCAAAAGGTTGATATAGCCAGGACGGCCATTAAGCACTTCGATAGGGAGTTCTCCCTCTTCCATATAGACACGAGATGGCTTCTGATTAGGATTACAGCCATACTTTAAAGCAAGTTCTTTCATGTTGATTCTTTATTTTTATATTAGTTTTAATTCTTTTTTGACTTAACAAACCGATAAATGAAGCCTGCCAAGATGCACACAATCAGGAACACGAGCATAGTGCTCAAGATTTTCACCCATCGATAAGCCAAAGCAGCCTCCTGTTTGGCTTCTTCAGTGTTCTGGTCTTTCTGCTTCGTAATGGCAGCTATTTCCTTCATGTTACGGTTCATTTCATAAGCAGCCACCGAATCGACAGACTCTGCCATCAATTCAGCAACCGCCATTGCTTCGCTTTGCCTACCCGACTTATGGTAAGCATTGAAACGTGGCGCCATGTATTCCTTCACATAATAGAGAGACATGGGCACGTTCCATGCTGTTGCCAACGAATCGACTTTCGGCATCAAATCTGCCAATTCGTTCCATCGTTCGGCAGTCTTGAGGAAGTGCGCCTGATCCAAAAGACCAGAAGTGGTGTTGAAATAGCCCACGTTCTGGGCTTTTCTATAGGCTTCTTCTGCAGACTGAGATGAACCCATTTTCAACATCACAAGCGCCTTTTCGAGAGCAATGCCACCTACGAATTTCGCACGGTCAGCATCAGTACACAGAGGACTTGCGGACAATCTATCTGCAGCCACTTCCGCTGAAGCAACCCAATTTTGAGCCAACTCATATTGACCAATCGTGGTGTATGCATCCAATATATTGAGTGAAACACGGGCATGAGTGAGGATGTTTTCATAACAACTATCAGCCTGAACAATTTGCGAGAGTGCCATGTATGCCATACTGAAATTTATCTCAGCCTGTTCTTTCATTCCCAATTGGGTCTGGAAATACCCCATCGAATGCAAAATGCAAGCTGTCCACAACTTACCTTGGGATGAGTCATCTCCTTGAGCAACTTCATAGGCGCGGGTGGAGATATTCAATGCTTCTGCATTTTCTCCACGATTGGAAAGGAATGATGACAAATGATCACTTGCCTTGTAATAGAGTTCCGGACATTCCCTTTGCAATGCATCACCTTCCAACGCTTTCTTGAAATACAACTCAGAGGTCGTCCGCTGCATCATCTTATTATATACGATGCCACGACAATAACAAATAACCGGCTTGCTGAACAACTCGGTTGCCTCGAGGCTATCAATACAAGCAAGCGCATCCTCTGGATTCTTATCCAGTCGTACACGTACAAGAGAGTCTGCACGTTTCACTCTCTCCACATTTTCTTCGTCTGAACTGTCAGATTGCTGTCCACATGACACCAGCACTCCAATACTCAATAACACACCTAATGCAATAACTACAATTAGATTTCTTTTACCCAACATTTTTTCGAAGTCTTTTTTATTACTGACAGAATAGCATAAAACTATACATACTATCTTTAGAACACATTTAGCCTAACTCTAAAGTTTTTACAAAGTTAGATAAAATAATTGGAACAGCAGGAATAATCATTTCCATTTTCATTCTTTTTAACACTGATTTAATCCTTCACCACCATTCGTCCCGTTGGTGTCATTCCCTCTGCACTGATATACATTTCTTCGCAAGTGGAATTGTTGAAGAATTCTATCTTTGCCTTTCCCTGCTCATCCGCTTTCACATCTGGTGCCCAGAAAATGGTGCGACGGAAATCTGCCATAGGAGGAATGACACTATAGTCCTCCATTTCAAAGGTGGAAATTTCATTAAAACCTTGGAAATATGTACGGCGGATTCCCTTGTTACTCTCCGTCGTAAAGCGATGGTGCAGATAGAGATAAATCTTGACAAAATTACTTCTATCATCA
>Ga0247609_10003863_pt1 | contig 15080 bp, 1 predicted proteins | sample 172DNAGHGlowgp2_FD_193487 | JGI IMG/M metagenome (GOLD analysis project Ga0247609, IMG submission 193487) | Sheep rumen microbial communities from Palmerston North, Manawatu-Wanganui, New Zealand - 1728 DNA GHGlow gp2 | ecosystem: Host-associated > Mammals > Digestive system > Stomach > Rumen ...
AAACTTATGACGGAAGGCCTAATATCTGGGCGGCCCGTTTCTGCGCCGGCGTAATGGGCTTCAGCAGGGCGGCCAGCCCTTCTTTCGCTACCATGTCTTCGTTGGGCAGGTAAAAGGGGAAGGGATCTCCCGGCTCCCACCAGTCGTCCCGGTTCCGCTTATGTCCGGAACGGCGCGCATCGTCCTGGTACTTTCCGGAAAGCACGTTGGCAAAATGATCCGGTTCCAGCAGCCATGCAAGGGAAGCGCTCCATGTGCTGTTTCCCTTTTTCCCTAACAGGAAACGGCTGTCCGCAATTTTGGCGATGGTTTTCAGCAATGTCGGTTCCCCGTACTTCTGCAGCAGGAATTTCAGTTTTTCTGCCAGCGCGGGGAGCAGGCCCTTATATTTCGGCAGGGGCAGCTTGTTCCATTCCCGGATCACACGCTGACATGTTTCGGACAGATTTTTCAGCGGAATGACCCTTATATGCTTATTAGCAGATAAAGAAGATGAAGCATATTGATTGGTTATATGCTTATCAGCAGATAAAGCAGATATAGTATATTTATTATTTATATGATTATTATATATATTATTATCACAAGTACCTGTGTCACATACATTGTCACACATCATGTCACATTGCGAAAATGTAGTGTCTATGCTGTTTTGCGCAGTGCTGTCACAACTGTCCCACGGGCTGTCACACATGTCGCATTCACTGTCCCATGTGTCACAAACAGAATCACACATGTCACATGTAGTGTCGCATGTGACAACAGGGTTGTTCCAGGCGTTGTCACAGGGGACGCAGGCATTGTTTCCAACATTGTCCCACGTTGCCGCTGCGTCCGTCTCCGGGGATCCGGCTTTGTATTCAGTTTCCGGTTTTGGTTCATTCTGTTTCATCTGTTTTTGCTTTTCTCGCCAGGCAGCTTTCCGCAGGCGGTTATATTCCCGTTTCTTCGCTTTGTCTTCTTCGGAAACAACGGCGTTCCGGGAAACGCCGTTGCTGTTGCCGCAGCCTGTGATCCGGATCAGGCCGTCCTCTACGGAAAGGCAGTGGATCTTGTCAAAGACTGCAATGGTCTTTTCTACAATACCCACCGCGCAGTGGAACAGGGAAGCCAATGCTGCGCTATCCATGGGCAGGCCGGGATTCAACCGCACGCAACCTTCCGGGTCCGCGCTGGCCAGCGTTTTCATGCCGTTCCATACGCCAATCATGGAAATGCCGTCCGGGTTGGCGGTTAAAATGGCGGCCATGGTTTTGAAATCTAATACAGGGGCTATATGATTCATGGTTTTCCTCCGTTATCATTGTAAGTTTGCTTATGTTAATGCAACATGGTGCGCATGACATGTATATCTTAGCAGGATAGGATGTAATGCGCAAGATTACATTTTGGGAGCGATTTTTGCAATTTTGACTACATTTTTTTGGCGTTTTTGCAAATTTGACTACATTTTTTTCAAAAAAAGGGAAATTTTGACTACATTTTCCATAAAAAAAGTCTACATTTTTTGTTCCAGGCAACGTTATGATGTGCAAAAAAAATTAAAAATTTTTAAATTTATTGGCGATTTTCAAATCCTGTATGCTTTAACAGTATGGCGCGGGATTTTTTGCGTTACAGGGAATGTTTTGTAACATGATGCGGAATTTGAAGTCAAAAATAAAAAATACGTAAATAGTAGGAATTTGTCATATATCTGCCGCAATTTTTATGCTATAATCAAATTGGATAAGTGTGCCTTTTTAAGGTGTTATATAGAAGGGTTTTAATGAGGGGAGACAGAGAGATCCACTATGAACAGGGCCTATAAGATTATCTGGAGCCATGTACGGAATTGTTATGTGGTAGTGTCGGAAATCGCAAAGAACCATGGGAAGAATAATACAAGGAGTATCGTCAGCCAACTGGCGGCGCGTTCGGCGGAAGCGCAACGGTATGAAGCGGCAGGCCGTCTTCTGGCGGCGGCCGGCCGTTGGGCGCTGCCGTTTGTGACGGCGGGCGTATTGCTGGCGCCGGTAAGCGGTTTCGCTTCCACCATTACGGATGCCGGCGGAACATCCCTGACTGGCACAGGCAAGGTGCACGATATCTATGCCCAGAAGATTCTGTCCAATGAGAACGTCAATTTCGGGGTGAACCGTTTCCAGAAATTTGAAATCAGCCAGGGAGATATTGCTAACATGTATTTCCGGCAGAAGAACGATCCCGCTTCTGCGAACAGTCTGGTGAATCTGGTGCAGAATCGCATTGACGTGCAGGGCACAGTGAATGCCATTAAAGATGGCCGCATCGGCGGCGACCTGTATTTCATCAGTCCCAATGGTATGGCCATTGGCAGTACGGGCGTTATTAACACGGGACGTTTCGTGGCTCTGGCGCCAAGTAACAGCTATTTTAACAATATATATGGTTCAGACAGCGATCTTACGCATCAGTTCCACAATGATATTGCCAACTTCGGGAAACGCATTACGGAAGCAGGCGAAAACAAGGGCAAGTTTAAGGAGTTACAGGATTTAAAGCTGAATCCCGATGGGAACATCGAAGTGGCGGGCCGGATTAATACCCGCAGCGGCATCGTGCTAGGCGCCGCCAAAATTGATATAAAGAACGGCGCGGTCCTGACCGGGAGCAAAGGCATAGATTTTACCGGTCTGGTAAATGCCAAAGGCAGCGACGGCACAGTGACCGATGCGACTTTATCCGGCGTAGGCCTGACCGCCGTGGCGGACGACCAAAGCGGCGACATCATCCTGCGGGCCGTTTCGGAAAGCGAAACTACGTCGCCCATTATCCCGCTTTCCATAGCCGCCGCCTTAAATACTAACGTGAACGCCCAGGTGGTAATGGACGGTTCGATTGTTACCGACGGGAAAGCAGATCTTTCGGCGGATGCGCGAACCACAATTGACACTACGCAATGGGGCTCCTTCAAGCTGTCGGAGATGCCTAAGGAAATGTTAAACGACCTGGGTATCAATATGGATGCGGAATGGGCGTTGAAATACAATACGGCTTCCGTGACCGTAAACAAAAACGGGAAAATCACAGCGACCGGGGATGTGAAACTGCAGTCTGACGCTAAGGTGGATGTGAACCTGAAAGCCCAGAGCCATGCTGTCAAAGCGGCGGATACTTCTTCCGCTGTTCCGGTGACTGCTGTTTCCGTAGCAAAAGTGAAAAACAAGGCCTTGGTGGACGTGCAGGGCGAAATTACTTCCGCAAAAGGCAATATTGCCCTGAAGGCTGATACCAATACCCATGTGAAGCTGCGTTCGCTTGCCGCGACGCCTTATACGGCAACGCAGGGGGATAAAGGCAACGCGATCTTTTTGGGAGTAGCCTGGCTTGCCGGGGATAGTCTGGCCCAGATTGACGTTGCGGAGGGCAAGACGATTGAAGCCAAAGCGGGAGAATTTTCGGCGAATGCCAAGGTTACCAGTAAAATTGACCCCGGCGCCACCGTGGAGGGCATGGATAAGACCTTTGCGTCTACCTCGGTCACAGTAGTGGATTATGATTCCGCCGCCAATGTGAATATCAAACGGTCTGTAGAGGCCGGATCGGTGAAAGCTGCGGCGGAAAATGAAATGACCCGTTTGGACGTAGCTTCGAAAAACGCCGACGGCAAAGGGGAAGGCACCGTTATTGACTGGGTATTAGCAGGCGATACCAATGCCAACGTAGTCGCGAAAAAGTTGATTGAAAAGTTTGGCTGGACCGGGTTCGTGAACGGGGGTAAGCTGGCCGGGCTGGAAAACGCTTTTGCCACTGCGCAGGAATACATAACGGCCGGAGCCGCCGTGGCCGTAGTGGACAATTCCAACACCGCCACGGTTACCGTAGCCCCCGGCGTAACCCTGAAGGCTGCGGGTGACGTGACGCTAAATGCCAACACCCATGTGGACAGTCTGCATCATGCTGTGGCAGGCTGGGCCAACAAGCAGGATGCAGATACCGCGTCCAAGGTAACGGTGGCTTCCGCCGTCCTGTACAGCAATGTGGAAAACGATGCCAAGGTGGATCTGCAGGGGGATACGGCGAACCACAGGGGCGTTACCCTGATTTCCGAAAACGGAAACGTGAACCTGAACGCTACTACCAGGCAGATTTATGACCCGGCAGAGCCCTTCAAGGATGTGGCGGATCGGGCCAAGAAACTTCTGGACAGATTAAAGGCGATTGGCGTGGAAAGCAAGGAACTGATTAATTTCCATGCGGAAGCCGTCAAGATACAGCAAGACGCAGAGAATGTAAAGATTGATACGGAAACGGCGCATACCCGTTTTATTAATTATGTTTCTTCCTTTGGGACGTTCCTTTCCAAAGAAGCTAGGAACCTGATCAAGCTGGACACTAGCCTGAAAGGCATGATTCAGGATCTGTCGGACTGCCTGAGCCCGGACAGCTATACCAATTACTATGTGCGAAGCTATGTGGTGGATTCTCAGGATACCGGTTCCGCCAATCTGGACGTAGCGGCCTCTGTTAACATTGCCAAGCTGCAAGACAAGGCCGTTGTGGCTTTGGGTGAAAAGGCGGACATTTCCGCAGGCAAGAACATACAGATCAATACGCTGTCGGATACCAATGTGGTGACGGCTACCGGTAACGGCGGGGAATATCTGGCCACGTCGGAAAGCAACGGCAACGGGGCAGGGGCCAGCGTGGCGGTGCAGGATTTCACAGGCGACAGCCTGATCCTGTCCGGGAAAAATGTGATCCTGACGGCGGACAAGGCGGGGAAGGACAGCGGCAATATCTCCCTGAACGCCAAAAACGAAATGATTCAGACGGCCATCATCCTCAGTTCCGGCAAAGCGGACAAGAATCTGAGCGCTACCGGTTCCGTGAGCCTGCTGACAGGAGGGAGCAACAGCCTGGCGCTGCTGGATGACGAAACAACGGTCAAGGCGGCGAATACCTTCAGTATGGGAGCCGATAACAAGACCACGGTGACCAACGTGGTAGGGGGCCTGACGCTGGGCAGTTCCCGTTCCAATGTAACCGCAGGGGCCGGGGTGGCTGTGAACCTGTTGGACGTAAACAGCATCGCCATGATCGGCGATACGGGCTCGGATGCAGGCACGACCGTGACGGACACGGATACGGAAGAATTTAAGAAAAAGAGTATCGAAGAACAGAATAAGATCAAGGCGGAGAATGTTTTGGCGAAAGCCCGCAAGTTGGCAGCGGAACGGGCCCAGACCAAAAAGATGGGTGCGGACTTTTCCCTGACCACGGAGAAGCTGACCTCTTCGCTGGGGGCGAAAACGGCGTCCGGCGCTGCCAAGGGGAATGTGACTGCGCAGAATGTTTCGGTTACAGGAAACAGCAGCGGTACCCTGAATGCCGTGGGTATCGAAGGTTCAGAAGCTTCGGAAAGCCACGCCGGTTTTGATTTTGTCAATAAATGGGAGAAGAAGGGGTCTACCCTGCGGAATCAGCTGACAAATGCGGCCAAGAATGTGGTGGGCTATCCTGTTACCAAGGTCAATAAGAGCCTTGGCTCGAATACGCAGGTAAAAAAAGTCTGGGATATTGGCGGATATAATCCGGTAGAACCAGCCAATGACGATGCATCACAGGCATCCTTTAATGCTACGGCGGCTGCCAGCGTGGCCTGGAACAAGGTAAACAGCGAGACGGCGTCCGTGATCAGCGGCGTCAATGTAGATTTGCGCAAGCAGGATTCTAAAGATGCAGCCGGTTCCCTGATCAATACGGCTACGGATGATGTGTTCAGCGGCGCCTGGTCCGGCGCGGCGGCGGTGAACTGGTTTACCGGCGGCGCTGGGGCGGCTGCCAACAATGATGCGAAAAAAGGCGCGCTGGGGGCGGCGCTGGCCATCAACCACCTGAACCGGAATGCGGACGCGGTGATTTTGGCATCCAATATTTCCCAGGCAGGTAATATTAAAAATACAGCGATCCGGAACGGAGCGGAAGCGGCAGCGGCACTGGGACTGGCAGTGACTAACGACAGCCAGGGGACCGGTACGGATGCCAGCGTGGCCTTCGGCCTGGCCATGAACAAGGCCAATACCGGCGCCCATGCGCTGCTGATAGATTCTTCTTCCACGTATGAAGAAAAAGTAAAAAAAGATAAGAGTAAAGACGATACGGCAGATAATACCCTGACCTATACAGGGGGCACGAATCTGGAAAGCAGCGCCTATGACGGCGATATCCAGGTGGCCGGCGGCGCAGACCTGGCCTGGGTCAAGACGGATCAGGCCGGGACAGGTATCGCGGCGGGCGTCACTGCGGCTGTCAGCGAGATAAAGAACGATATCCAGAGCGGCATCCAGGGCGGCTCCTATACAGGTCTTACGAACCTGAAGGTAGCGGGGGAGGACGCCCTGACGCAGGTGAACGCAGCTGTGGGGCTGGGCTTTTCCCGTTCGGAGAAGGGCTTTGCTTCGGCGGGTTCCCTGACCTATACGGAACTGGAAAATGTAAACCACAGTTATATTTCCGGTACGGAAACGATTAAGGCTACCGGTGAAGTATCCGTTACCAACCGGGATATTTCCGGAAAAGACAATGCCTATAAAGCATACCTGGAAGCCCGTAAGGTGGATGCTACCGGATTGGGCTATCTGGGCAGCGAATCTAAGGACAAGCTGGGCAAGGAAGCCGGCAGTACCATCGTCAATGTGGCGGTGGAAGTATCCGAAGGGAAGACCAGTACGGCCGGCGCTGCGGTTTCTGTAAATAATGTGACCAACAAATTCAGTTCCGACATTACCAATAACAAGAATCTGGAAGCAGGCAGCGTGAAGGCGGCGGCGGACGTGCATACCAACATCGTGTCCGTGGCGGCCGGCGTCAGCGTCAGTGAAAAGAACTTCGGCGGCGTAGGGTCCCTGTCTTTTAATGATTTAGATCAGGATAATATTGTGTCCATTACCGGCAACCGCAACGGCACGGCTGCTAACAGCGGTATTACCGCCAATTCGGTAAGCGGCGCGGCGAAAAATACCAGCCACATTGTGAATGTCACCGGCGATTTTGCCGGCGGCAAGAATGCGGTTGGGTTAGGGATTGCCTATAACCGGATGGACGATTCCACCGGGATTTATGCAGCCAATAACCAGATTCAGGCGAAAGACGCGGCGAAAGGCGTAGCCGTTTCGCTGGCTGCGGATAATGATGCGTATGCGCTGGCCCTGTCTGTGGGCGCGGCGGCGACTTACAAAGATAACGGTACGGTGGCGGCCCACGGTAACTTTGCCGTGAACCGGGGCCATAACGATACGATAGCCGTCATCGGGGAAGACAAGGACGGCAACCATTGGGAAACAAGTCCGGCGCAAGACAGCAAAAACTGGGCGACGAAAGATAAGATTACCAACGCTTCTTCTGTAACGGTAAAAGCGACGGACAAGACCAGCAAGACTACCATTGCCGGGTCCGGCGAGCTGGCCATTAAAGACACCACGGTAGCCTTAGGCGTAGGCGTGGCTTTAACGGAAAGCGACAAGGGTTCCGAAGCCGGCGACGGGAAAGAAACCGTCCGGGCGGAGATCAACAACGCGGACATTACCACGGTAAAAGCAGGCGATAAAGCGCCGGTCATCAACGCGACGGCGACCGACAGCTCCAAGGCGACCACGGTGGCCGTAGGCGTGGGCCTGGTGAAAAGCGCGAAATTCGCTGCACAGGGCATCGGGGCAGACGCCAATATTAATAAAACCATTACGGCAGGGCTGAAAGATACCAGCATCGACAAAAACGGAGGCAGCAAGGCGGCGCTGGTAACGGTGCAGGCCGATACGTCTTCCACCTTAAAGACCGGGGCGGCGGCTATGCAGCTTTCCGGGCCGGATTCTTTCCTTGCCGGCGTGGTGGCGGTGGGCGTGAACCGCATCAAAGATACCACGACGGCAGGGGTGACCTATACCGACAAGCAGACTGCTGCATCCATGAACGTTGGCAATCTGGATATCAGCGCTGCGTCCAAAGGCGAAATTCTCAGCGTGGCCATGGGCGCTTCCGTGGCGGTGAAAGGAACAGCGGCCGTAGGCGGTTCCGGCAGCCATAACTATATTGAAAATAATGCGACAGCGGAAATTAAGAAGGCGAATATTAACAGTACCGGTAATGTGGGCGTAGTGGCGCAAAGCGACGAAGCCATCTCCAACTATGCCGGTATGCTGGACGTGGGCGCCGGCGGGCAGGGCGCCGCCGCGGCGTTGGGCGTGACGGGTTCCTATAATAAACTGACCGGCCATACCTATGCCCGGATCGAAGACAGTACCGTTGCCGCCAAAGGCAGCGACAGCAATAAAATTAAGACGGCCAGCGCGCTGAGAGACAACACGGACCAGGATAAATACCTCATTGACAGCGCGGTAAGCCGGAATACCTGGTCCAGCGGTTCCTTTACAGAAGGAGAGGGAGACGACAAGAAATATGGCGTAAGCCGGTTGCAGAATGGCCGTAAGGAAGAAATGAAGTCCGGCGTAGTGGTGGACGCTTCCGCAACCCATTCCATTGCGTCTGTCATGGCTAACGGCGGCGTAGCCGTGGGCATAGGCGACAGCGGCGTGGGCGTTTCCCTGGCCGGCGTGGTGAACCTGAACTATGTGAGCGGTGAGACGGCGGCGAAAGTACTGGATTCCAAACTGAATACGGCGCAGACCCGCAGCGATGTGAACGTGCATGCGGCGGATTATACCAACGTGGCGGAATTCAGCGGCGCGGCTTCGGTAGGCGTTGGATCAAAAGCAGGCATTGCGGCCGGCTTTACCGGTACTACCAACGAGATCGACCGGGTGACGGCGGCGGGGATTTCCACGTCTTCCGCTACCTGGAACGCTGCGGAGAAACGTTACGAAACCAGTGATACCAGTAAAACAAAGAATACCGTCTATGCCAATAACTTCGCCGTAACAGCGGATGCGAAGCAGGCTATGTCCGCCTTTAACGTGACCGGCGCGGTAGCGGGCAGCAGTATGGCTGCTTTCCAGACCGGCGATAACGTGAACACGAATAAACTGCAAAGCGCCACCGTTGCCGCAGTGACCAATGCGACGGTGGATTACGCAAAAGACGCGGTGGTGAAAGCCAGCCACGAGGATGCCGTCTATAACCTGAATGTGGACGCAGGGCTGGCCATTTCCGCCAAAGGGGCCGGTTCCCTGAATGTAGGCGTAGGCGTGGTAAATGAAAGTTCCTCCGTCACCGCCGACGTGGAAAACAGCAGCATCAAGAAACAAACGGGCGCTGCAGGTAAATCGAAGCTGTCCATAGGGGCGTCCAACAGTACGAAATTGGAAGCAACGCTGACCTCCGTAGGCGTGGCGGCCGGTTTGTTCAGCGGCGCCATTGCCAGCAGCGTGGCGGTGAACAATGTCGATACCCGGGTGACCAGCCGGATCGCGGGCAGCGAACTGACGGCGGATACCGTTACGGTTGATACAACAAACGCCTTAAAAGTAAAGGACGCGACCGGGACCGGCGCCGGCGCTTTGCTGGGCGGTATCGGCGTAGGCGTGGATGTAAACACATTTAACGATACGGTCAGCACGATCGTGGATAAGAGTACCGTAAAAGCCAACGATACGCTGGCGGTCAATACCAAAACCCAGCGGGAGGTTGGCAACACCGTGGTCGGCGTGGGCGTCGGCGCAGGCGGCATTGCCGTGAATGTGCTGGCGGTTACGGTCAATGAAGGGGTGGAAAAACTGGGCGCTGCGGAAGATGCAGACGGGAAGGCCACTTCTTTCAGCCATACCGATACCATCAACAAAGTCCTGAATACAGTGAACGACAACAACAAGCGCGACCTTTCCGCAAGCCTCTATGGCATGACCGATTCCGAAAAGGCAGAAATGAAGGAAAAGGCAAAGACAAACGTCAAAGCCGGGACTACGCTGCAAGGTACGGGCGTGCATACCTATGTGCAGAACAGTTCCACGCTGGAAGCGGAAAAGGGAGCCCTGAAGGTGACCAATACCGAGTTGAACGACGCCGATCTGGTCGGCGGCAGCGGTTCTGGCGGTATTGCGGGAGTCAACGTGGCGGACGTAGTCTACCACCTGAACGAACTGAACGATATTTCTGTTAAAAATTCTACTGTCAAAGGGAGCAGTGTATCCCTGACCACCCATCAGGGGAATGTGACGAAGAATAAAGACGACGCCATCCATCTCCAGACCGTGCAGGCAGGGCTGGGCGGCCTGGCCATCGGCGTAGGGTACGCAGGCCTGACCACAAAAGGCCAAACCGGCATTACCATTGATAAGGGCACGCTGACTGCCACCAACGGCGACCTGACGGTGAAATCCAGCGACGACGCAAAGAGCAAAACGGATATGACCGGCGTGTCGGTGGGCGCTGTTTCTGTGCCTGTCAGCGTGGCGCACAATACAAATATTGCGAATAACTTTGTCAACGTAAAAGGCGGCAGCCAGCTGACGGCTTCTACTACAAAGACCCAGGAGGTTACGGACAGCGAAGGCAATAAAAAGACGGAAAAAGCGCCGGCTTATATTAACCTGCAGACGGAACGGGCAGGCCGGGTTGCGGCCAAGACCGTAGGCGTCGGGGTAGGCGGCGCGGCAGTCGTCGTGAATACGGCCAAGGTATATGATAAGAGTTCGTCTGCCGTTTCCGTAGCGGACGGCAGCAATACCTTTACTGCGGACGCCATCCGCATGGAAGCGGTCAATGCCCCTGTGGTGAAGGCGGAAGCCGGCGGTACCGGCGTGTCCGCATTAGGCGTTTCCGTTATGCAGAGCAACGCGGAAGCGTACTCCAAAGCAACCGTTACTGTGGCGGATAACAACAGTCTGCTGGGCGATGCGGTGCTGGCGCAGGCTGTAATCGGCAAGGAAGGGACGGATATGACCCATGCCGAGACGCACTCCACGAATGTATCGATCATTGCCAATGTGTCTCCCAACAAGGCCAAGGCGATCACCCAGACGGAAGCCAAAGTTAGCATGGGTACGGAAACCTATAAGACGGAAAAGAAAGAAAAGACGAAAAATGAGCAGGGCGTAGAAGAAGAAAAGACCGTGACGGGTTCCTATACCAGCCTGGCCCTCATTACCCGTAATAATGCCAGCCGCAGGGCGATTTTAGGGAATACTTCCATCAGCGGCGGCTTTTCCATCGGCACCGGCGACGCCAAGGCAGAAGGCGACGACAAGAGCATAGTGGAAGCAAAAGGCGCCAATACGGGCGGCGATGCGGCGGTAAAACTGCAAAACCTGAAGATCAGCGCAGGCGGCAGCAATACGGCCAAAGGTCTGGCGGACGGCGATTCCGGCGGCTTTACGGCCTGGGGCGCGGCGGCTACCATTACCATGAATACCAAGACGACCAATACGGCGTCTTTGTCCGGCGCATGGAATGTGGCCGGTAACGCCGACATTGGCGCCCTCCAGCAGGTTACATCCAAAGGATCTTCCAAGACCGGCGCAGGCGGCGCGTTTACCGCAACCTGGGCCAACTCCGACAACAATGTGGAGATGGATACCAAAACGGAACTGAAAGAAGGCGCGCAGCTGACCGCAGGCCAGAGTTATGTGCTGGCGTCCAACAAGATCGTGACCGGCGCCTACGACGGGGAAAGCTGGAATAACCACATGAGCGTGGGCGGTATCATCCAGATTGCGCCGGATATTAAATCTAAGCAGGTATTGACCAGCAAGGCCAACGTGGCGATCAATAAGAATGCCAAGGTAACGACTGCTAAAGGCCAGGTTTACGATGCGTATTCCAATCTGGATGTCTACAATAAGGTGGAAGGCAAGGGCGGCGGCGTCGCGGAAAACGTATTTGCCTACAGCGATAATACGGTTGTTTCCACCAATAAGATTGCCGTGGACGAGGGGGCGGAACTGAACCAGAAAGGCGAATATGAAGCTGGCAGCGACATCACCCTCAGCAGCAGCGACAAGATCAAGATGGACCTGGCGGCGGAAGCCTATATCGGCGGTGCGGGCGGCGCGCTGGAAGGCGGCGTGGAAAACAGGGTTACCCGCAATAACGGCGTGGAAGTCAACGGCAAGCTGGCCAGTACCCACGATATCAACCTGTATGCAGGCGTGGATGCGGACGGTTCCGCTTCGGATGTGAATATTACCGAACTGGCGGAAGCCCATAACAATACGCTGGTTTCAGTCTATACCGGTACGGATACCAATCTGGACCTGAAGAACAACCAGCAGGTGATTGTGGGCAAAAACGGCAGCGCGACTTCCGTGCGCCATATTAATGTATCGGCGGAAAACGGCAGCGAAACCTTTAAGAAAGAATCGGTAAAGGTTTACAACCTGGTAGCCGGCCAGTCTAAAAACTCCAAGACCGTAGGGAATGCGCCGGGCATGGCCAGCATGACGGAAACAAACAACAACTTTGTCAACGTGGAGGGTCTGCTGAAGACCGGTATCCAGAACAATGTGAAGATTGAGATTACGGGGGCGCTGGTTCCTTCGGTTACAAGCAAAGATGAAAATGGGAATGCGGTAGAACATACGCTTACGCCTGTAAATGGAGAACTGCCGAAATTTAATATTGCGGTGACCAATAACAGCGGAACGAATACGGATACCATTGTCAGGAAAGAAGATATTAAGACGGGAGACATGGATTATGCTACCCAGTTGGGCAAGCAGCTGGCTGCGCTGGAATCGCTGATCAGCGATTACAATAATGGCAAGAGCAGTAATACGGCGGCCTATCTGGGTTATATCCAGCAACGCCAGCGTATTCTGGATGAAATGGAGAAGCGTCACCTGTTTACGGAAGCGACGAACGACAAAGGCGAGAAAGTTAAAGTATATATCAACGAAGGCTTCACCATCAGCTATGTGGAAATCCCGGAAATTACCGTCAGCGGCGGCAATATCGTAGTGCAGTCGGATAACCTGTACGGCAAGGGGAAACTGGAAGCCAACGGGGCGCCCCAGATACAGATCAACAACCTGTCCAATGCGTACCTGAAATTAGACGGGCTGAAGGTCGGGGAAAACGGCGGCGAGATCCGGTTCCAGGGACATAGCGTCAGCGCCGGGGACGAAGGGAAAAAGCAGATTAATGACCTGAACAAAGATAAGGGCAAAAAGGCAGAATTTTCCTCCCTGTACAGCGATTCCTCCACTTCCAGCGTCAGCGCAATCAGCGTGCTGAACAACAATGAAGCAATAAGAACAGAAATCCAGGTTAAAGATCAGAACGGCAAGGAAGTGACGTATGTTTCCATTCCGGACGTAGCCGTGCTGGGAGACATTACTAATACTTTTGGCGATGTACGGATTGAAAATAAACAGGGGAATATTACCATCGGTTCCGGTTCCACAAACAATGGCGCCAACATCAATGGCCGGATGGTGCAGCTGCTTGCCACCCAGGGCAGCATCTCCCAGGATTATATCGACGGCATTGTAAATATCGGCGGGCGTCCTCAGGATATAAACCGGGACGAAGTGGATAAAGTAATCAAGGATACAACCCTCAGCGAAAATGACAAGGTTACCAAGCTGGGCCTGACAGAAGTTAAAAGCAATATTGAAAAGGCGGAAGCCGGCCGGATTGCCGGGGACAGCATTTATATCGCGGCAGCGGATATTAACGTGAACGGCCTGATCCAGAGCGGGTACGGTAAATACGTGGCTGATATTGCTGCGGATGCGGTAAGCGACGAGAATATCCAGAAACTGAAAAATAATGGCAGCGAGGTTACGGTGCAGGGCCGTACCATGTACAAGCTCAACGACGGGAACCGGGTCGAATTCGATAAAGACAGCGGCGCTTTCCGGTATGTTGTGCAGGTATATTACGACCCCCAGAGCAAAGGACTGGTGGTAGAGGATATAGACACCAAAGGCGGCAAGATCTACCTGACCGGGCGTATCTCCAGTACCGGCAACGGCCGGATCCTGGCAGTGGACGGCGGCGCGGAGATTACGATCGCCAATAATTCAAAAGCCGATTTAACTACCGGTAAAATCCTGAATAACGATATTGAAGGCAAGATTACCATTACCGACCTGGCCAGAGATACCTGGACGGAGTATACCCGTTCCCAGACTACGACGATCGCGGATTATACAAAACACCTGAAGGATGCCGGCGGCATCGATCAGTACAAGATGGTGGGCGCAGCCATTGGCCGGTTTGACAAGGACAATCCCAAAACCTATACGCCCAAGAGCGGGTTGCGCTATAACTGGACGCTGGGGAAAGAGACGAGTACGACCCGGTATTATGAACAGGTCCAGAACACCCTGTTCTGGGGCGGGGTAGAGACGGGCACGGATACCAGTAAGTTAGCGCAGACGGAAGCGTCTACCACGCCAACGGAAACAAAGACGACAGACGGGCATGCGTTAGGCAGCGGTAATTTCATTGACACGATTTCCGCCGGGTATACCGATTCCAGTGGCAAAAAGCTGGTTGATACCGAATTTGGCGCTATCATGGAAAGTAATAAGACCAGTGAATCGCGCACGGTAACCGGCAACTGGAAAGAAGGCGGCAAGTGGTGGGCGCTGTGGTCGAACCCCAAGTACCATACGACGTGGACGACGAAGACCGGTACCACCCAGTCCTATACCTTCTCGTTAAAAGCGGATAATCCGATCGGCATTGGTTTTATCGGCAAAGACAAAGGCAGCATTACCGTATCCAATACCAATACAGCGGGCGGTAATGTGAATCTGAACGGCAACATCCAGAGCAATACAAAGGATGCAGCGGTAACGATCCGCTCTGCAGGCGGCAGTATCATCCAGAAGAGCGGGACCGCGATTACCACAGGCCAAGCAGTCCTGCTGGCAAAAGGCGATGTTGAGAATATCCATATCGCGTCTATGGGCGAGCGGATTGACACAGGTAAAAAAGATGAAAAGGGCAACGTCATTTACACTACGAAAGACGGGGTCTTGCTTACTGCTGTCTCTTCCAACGCCGGCAACATCAGCGTGGATGTGGTGGGCGGAAGCATTGCGGGGCAGGCGCTGCCCGGTAATGTGGTCATTCAGAAACTGAAGAGCGAGGGGACGGGGGTTACCGGATCTCCGGGCGATGTGACGCTGAAAGCGAAGGGGAACATTACGCAGGAG
>Ga0247609_10003864_pt1 | contig 15080 bp, 10 predicted proteins | sample 172DNAGHGlowgp2_FD_193487 | JGI IMG/M metagenome (GOLD analysis project Ga0247609, IMG submission 193487) | Sheep rumen microbial communities from Palmerston North, Manawatu-Wanganui, New Zealand - 1728 DNA GHGlow gp2 | ecosystem: Host-associated > Mammals > Digestive system > Stomach > Rumen ...
GCTTCCCCTTGTGCGTCTTCTGGTATTCCTCCAACAGGGGAATCTCGTAGGTCGTCGAAAACACGCTCTTCACCAGTTCAGGGTCGTTATGGAACAACGGGTGTTCCAGCGTCATACCCTGAGCGTGAGCCAGCGGAATACCCTGTTCGAGCGACTTGCGGGCTATCTGCTGCAGCAACTGCATCTGACGGTCCTCGTCGTGCAAGTCAAAATATCCGCCCAACACCTCGCGCAGGATAAACAGCCAATTAAAATGATAGGTACGCGTGATGGTGCGCCCAGGCATCAGCATGTCGCTCTCCCACGAGATGGGCGTCGGCTCAGGTTGATCATGCTTCTCACAATCAGCCTTAAATGGGCGTGCATCAGGGTTAAAATACAACTCAGGGTCGGCACTCAGATAGACCGTCCGCTCCAATGTCGGCTCCAGATATTCGATATCAAGTCCGAACTGGTTCTGATAGGCCCTTCGCGCCGTCTCATACAGGTTCTTATGAAACAGCCGTATCTCATCCTCTTTCTCAGGCAACCTGTCATCAGCCGCCAGCCCTCTTCCATCTTCCTTCTTACTTCTTACATCTTCCTTCCTAAACAGTTCTCCCCGACAGACTATCTTCACACTCCTGCCCGACGCCCCTAAGAACGCCATTACTGTCTCGTCCATCCGCGCAGCCTGGTTCCTAATGGTCACAGCGTCTTCGTACGTCTTCAGTCCGTTCACCTCGACCACCGCCAGACCGTTGTACTTCAGTCCCTTCTGCATCTCCTTGTAGTTCATGCATTCTACGGCAAAGAGCAGTCGCGGCAGGTTCACCGTATGCTTCTGGTCGTCGAGTGTAATCTGCCCGTCAGGCATCCTCTGGGGCTTATAGAACTGATAGTTCAGGCGCAGGTTGAACACCCTTTCCTTTTCGGGATTCTCACGGATCATCTCTGCCAGTTCCGACAGTTCAATGCGCTTGATGACCTCCTTCTTTCGTGAAACTTTCAATAAACTTATCTTCATAATGTTCTATGTTCTACTAAATGAATATAATTTGCTTGCAAAGATACTGATTTTACTTGGTTTCTGCAAATATTTCCTTGACTTTTTTTCTTCTATTTTACATCTATAGAACCTCTACTTATCATCTATCGTAACTCTACAATCTGAATAAACGCCCTTTCTGCTACAATAAGGGTTCCTTATTTCGCAATAAGGGTGCCTTATTGATGAACAAGTGCCGCTTATCAGTCAATAAGGAGTTGCAGGCCGTTCACTTCCTGGCTCACTATTTATTCCCACGGTGGGAATGTTTTATTCCCAGGCTGGGAATGTTTTGTTCTCAACGTGGGAATAATTCTGTCCCTACTGATTGTCTTGTAGATGATTTGTAGAGGTTTAGTAGAAGTTAAATAGAAAGAAAATAGATATAGATATTTTGATAATTTACTTATTTATAGTAAGATATTCAAGATTTAGTAGAGGTAGAACCGATTATTTTAAATATTGTATATATGTTCAAAGACTTCAATCTCTCTCTTGGCTATGCCGAGACGGATAGCCAATGGTTTCCACTTGCTCACGCCATCCTTCACTTCATTGATAATCCGCTCGGCTTCTTCCTTGCCAATCATGTATTCTTCCGACGAGTCAAGCAACACTTGTAGGTCTGCACGATTGGTTGAGGAATTGATGAGCAGAGCCTGATAGTCGTTCAATGTCGGATTCATGTCGTAGGCCGGTGACAACGTCCACCCACGAGGTGTCAGCAGAAATCCATGGTTGCGGAAATGGTCATCGCTGTTGCCAATGGCAATGTTGAATGCCACCCTGCGATAAAGTTGGCGCAGGTTGTTATCCACGTCGCAGCAGTTTTGAAGAATGAAGTCCACGATGTTCAGATAGCCATTACCTGTCTTGGCATCACAACCATCAGCCAGTCCTAGCAGGGTCATAGCAGATGCGAAATGCTTTCTTCGTCCATCGGCTGTCCTGTCGAAACGCTTTGAGAGAAGTGCATGGTATTTCCCACCCGTCTCAACGACGTTTGTTTCAGCAGCTATGACACCGGCCTCCTTAGCCAACAGATGACTATGGTGCTCCCAAAGGCTTACATCGTAATCGTCATTTCTCGATGGGAACTTAGCCACACATAGATGGCCTTTGTCATCCATCACACCAGCCTTGGGACGGGCTCCGCCAAGTGACGTTCCTGGATGCACCAGTTGCAGCAACCATTTCTTTTCTGGCAGTTGATTCAGTTCTTCACTCTTCTCAATCTCCATACAGGCTGCCACCAAGGCACGAACATCAGTCAACGGAGGAATACGGAGCTCCTTCTCGCAATTAATGAACTCGCCATCTTGCGACAGCCTGAAACGGAAGCCCCCCATGCGCGAGAAATCATCGATACCCATCAGGTAGTCAAACGATGAGAGTCTTCTGACAGGGCGCTTCTCTTCTGCGGCTTGGATCTGTTCTCGCCTGTTCAGCAGCAAACGCCCCCAACGATCTGGCAATGCATCGCTGAAACAGCCAAAGATGTCTTTGCCTGGCTGAGTGTATTGCAGACCAGGATAATTGTTGATGTCGGCACTCAGGAAAAGTCCGCCATATTGCCGAAGCCATTCCTTATCGAACTTGAAAGAATAGGAATCAGAGCCACGAAGCGATTCGTAGCCCAACTCACCAACCGGCAAAGGTTCGCCTAGCCAGTCGAAGTCTGCATATATAAATAATGTGCGCACCTTGTTATTTACTATTTGACTATTTACTATTTCTTCGATGCTCTTTGACGGTGATTAAGGGCAAGATCCTGTAAAGCCCGTCCCATTTCATCCTTCTGTGCCAACAGCAGGATGTCATCATCAAGTTGCAAAGCATAGAGCACGCGCAAATAGATGCCGATGGCAACAGTCGGTGCCCCTTTCTCTATCCTTGCGATGGTCATAGGCGAACAGGTGGCACGTTCAGCCACCTGAGCCACACTCAGGTCACGACGCAGTCGGGCAAGTCTGATCTGTTCACCCACCGTCTGCATTTTCTGTTCCAGTTTCCTAGGCAGTTTATTACCCATTGTCGTTTTGCTCATGCGTAGATAACTATTTATTACGAGTGCAAAATTACGGCTTTTTCTCTATTTTATGTTAGGTTAATGCAAAAATATTGCTAATTCTACGATTTTTTAACTATTCGAAGTCCCAATCCGTCACATAATGGTCAAACTTTATACCTTCGATGCTGCCAAACTTGGCGAGAACAGTCAAAATCTCTTCCTGTTTTTGTGGCGAAAGCATAATCTCACCATGATGCGCCCGATAATACGGTCCGTTTCCGCTACCGAATAATGCACGCACACACTGGCGAGCCTCAGCCTTTTGTCGTTGAGGAATGTTATTATAGAGCCTCGTGAAGCCCCATGCCTTCTTCACCAATCTCTTCTCACGGTAACATCGACACTTGCCATTCTCCCATGCAGTTGGAAAGACTGCCGAGCCAGTATAACGATCTTTGGGCATCAGCAGCCTGGCCTGATAATGCATGCACCTGTCATTATCAGCACACTCATTGTTGAAACACAAGGGATACCCCCAAGGTATATCTTTCGCTTTCAGTTCTTTTTCTTCCATATCTGTCGTATTTTTGTTGCTCATTGAGAGCGTCGTCGATTTGACTGCACAAAGATACTCATTATTTTCGAGAAATACAAAAAATGTGCCTCATTTGTTACTTTTTTGCCAATTTCTTTCCGCGTTATCGTTTTTTTTGCTATCTTTGCACATAAATAAATTCTAACGACCTAAAATATGGCAGCAATAAATGATCTTATCGACCAGATAGAGAATCCGGATTTACGATTGCGGATTCAGCAGGAAGTGGCGAAGATGAGTAAGCAGAGAAAGTTTGGACTCGTCTTTGAAGACCACGTTCCAGAGAATATACCATTATATGAACTCCCTATACGTCGTGGACTTCGAGTGGCGAAACGGGATGGAGACATTAGGGATAACTATCAGGTGTTGTCCATTAAAGACGGTATTGCAGAATGTGAGCATCTTGATGATGAGCACGCACGTGTTTCGTTTCCTGTTGAAGATTTGATAGCTGTTGCCCAGTTTGGCGAGCCTATCTATCCCTGTCTCAAACCGATGGATAGTGTATGTAATGCTCCTGATAGTGAACTATGGCATACGCTTATTGAGGCTGACAACTATCATGCTCTGCAGTTGCTCGTATATCTCTATGGTGGAAAGGTTGACTGCATTTACATTGATCCGCCCTATAATACAGGTGCAAGGGATTGGAAGTATAATAACGACTATGTGGATAGCAATGATTCATATCGTCATTCCAAGTGGCTTTCCATGATGGAGAAACGATTGTTATTAGCAAAAAAGCTTTTGAACCCCAAAGATTCTGTTCTTATTGTGACAATTGATGAAAAAGAGTATCATCATTTAGCATGCCTTCTTGAAAAGTTATTTTCTGAAGCCAATATACAAATGGTTAGCAGTGTTATTAATCCTAAAGGTTCGGTTAAAGCGGGCTTGCTTACACGATGTGACGAATATATTTTCTTCATATATATAGGAAATGGTTCTGCTAATGCATGTAATGATGATTTTCTTTTTGCAACCACCCAAAAGAAGAAAGTAAGATGGCCGTCACTTAAGCGAACAGGTTCAAACTCAAGACGAGGGATATATAAGTCAAATGCTTTTTATCCTATTTTTTATAGAAAAGATACAGGGAAGTTCGATCATATTGGAGAATCTCTCCCACACGGAGTCCCTCGCAGCACAGTTACAGTACCGGATGATTTGGTTGCAGTTTGGCCATTAGATGGAAAAGGAGAGGAACGCATATGGCAACTTTATCCAGAATCTTTTATAGAATTAGCCAAACAGGGTTTTATAAGATTTGGACGTCTTAGTAAAGGGTCGGCAAGTCCATATTATGTAAGTACGGGATTACGAAAAAAAATATTATGTGGAGAAATCGTCATAAACGGAAAAGATAATGATGGCTCTGTTATGCTTGAATATGCAAGTGGTCAGAAAGATGAATCTCCCAAAACGGTTTGGAACAAGACATCTCATTCAGCGAGTGAACACGGCACTAACTTGCTAAGTCGAATTCTTGGAGACAATCGTTTTTCATATCCGAAATCATTATACGCAGTTAGAGATACTATAAATATCATAACTAAAAACAAGCCCAACGCATTAATCCTTGACTTCTTTGCAGGTTCAGGTACAACACTTCATGCTGTCAACCTCTTGAACAAAGAAGATGGGGGCCATCGCCGTTGCATTATGGTTACAAACAATGAGATTGGTGAGAAGAAGGAAAAAGAATTAATTCTACAAGGAATTCGCCCAGGAGATGAAGAATGGGAGAAATGGGGTATCGCTCGTTTTGTAAACTGGCCAAGGACAGAGTGTTCAATTAAGGGCGTTAATGTTAACGGAAATCTTGTTGATGGTGACTATATTACATCTAAAATGGAAAACCAAAAGAGTGACCGTAAGTTCGTTCAAATAAACTTTCTGCCATATACTCTATCACTGAAACAAAAAAAAGCATTGGTGTCGTTTATCAACAAACAGAAGGCCGTCAAGATACCTTCAATATCTGAAGATACAGACTTCCTAGTAGCAGAAGATGATGATTCTTGCAATGCGAGCATATTATTTAACATTACTGCTATTGATGATTGGAAAGATGCGCTTGAAGGACATGACGAAATAACTGATTTCTATATTGTAACTCAGAAAGATTCATTATTCCGTCAGATTAAGACTGAGATAAGTGATTTGATGGGGCCAATTGAAGAGTCTGTACCTGTAACTATACCAATGAAGGACGGCTTCAAAGCTAATGCGATATATTTCAAGTTAGGCTTCCTCGACAAAACTTCTGTGGCTTTAGGGTGCCAGTTTAAGGAGCTGCTTCCTATACTATGGATGAAAGCTGGAGCCAGAGGCGAATGTCCGACGATAGATGGTGAGGAATTGCCGAAGATGCTCATCTGTGAGAAGAACCATTTCGCTGTACTTATCGACGAGAATGCCTATCCTCAATTTGAAAAGAAGATGAATGAGACGAATGGTATAGATGTGGTCTATATCATTACTGATTCTGATAGTGGATATAAAGAGATGGCACAAGAACTCCATGTTGAAACCACCTATCAGCTCTATCGTGATTATCTTGACAACTTCAGAATAAACAACGTAAGATAAAACAATAACAATATGAAGGTAACTTTATTTCCCTTCCAGCAAAGAGCCGTGAATCAACTGCGAGTAAACCTTGCAGAATCATTGGGCGGTTATTATCGTACACATACGCCTCAGATAGTATCCTTTACTGCTCCAACAGGAGCTGGTAAGACGATCATTATGTCATCGCTTATTGAGGAGGTGTACTTCGGTAATGAGTTGTATGTGGAACAGCCTAATGCTATCTTCCTGTGGATTTCTGATTCACCAGAACTAAACGAGCAGTCAAAGCAGAAGATAGATTTGAAGGCAGACCGCATTACTTTGCAACAGACTGTGACCATCGAAGAATCCAGCTTTGACAAGGAGATGTTGGAGGATGGCCATATCTATTTCCTGAATACACAGAAGTTGAGTAAGTCATCGAACTTGACAAAGCATAGCGATACGCGCCAGTATACAATTTGGGATACGTTACGCAATACTATAGCAGAGAAATCAGACCGTCTATATGTGATTATCGATGAAGCCCATCGTGGAATGCAGGGGCGTGAAGCCAGCAAGGCTACGACCATCATGCAGAAGTTTATTCTTGGTAGTGATAATGACAATTTGCAGCCCATGCCTGTAGTTATCGGTATGTCAGCAACCATTCAGCGTTTCAATGCGTTGGCAGGCAATTCCACTTCTACTCTTCGGAAGGTGGATGTCTTGGCTGATGAGGTGCGCAGTTCTGGCCTTTTGAAAGATGTCATCACAGTAAACTATCCTGAAGAAGGGGCTGGTATCAATAAGATGGCCATCCTTCAGGCTGCTACCGATGAATGGATGGACAAGGTGAACCATTGGCACCAATATTGTTATGAACAGCATTATGCTTACGTCAATCCTGTGTTCATTGTGCAAGTAGAAAAATCTACCCATAGCAGTAGATATTCTGATACTGAGTTAGATGAATGTCTGCGAGTTATCGAAAAGCGCTCGAATCTGATGTTTAAGGATGGTGAAGTAGTGCATACCTTTGGAGATCCAAAGTCGACCATCACCATCAATAATCGTTCTGTTCAGTACCGTGAGCCATCAGCCATTGCAGATGACAGAAACATCAAGGTTGTTTTCTTCAAGGAGAATCTAAGCACTGGATGGGATTGTCCAAGAGCAGAATGCATGATGTCATTCCGCAAGGCTGATGACTATACTAATATTGCACAGTTGCTTGGCAGAATGATACGTACACCAATGCAGATGCACATTAATGTAGATGATACGCTGAACAATGTACATCTTTTCTTACCAGAATTCAACAAGAGTAATGTAGATAAAGTAATAGCCGAATTACAAAAGGGTGAAGGAGGTGAGATACCAGTTGAAGTGAATGCTGACGAGATTGGTTCTTCTTCGAATCAGTATTTGACCATATCTCCATATGAAGTTATTGAGGAAGAGATAGAGGTTCCTGCTACAGGAGATGCAAATACGCCAGAGATATCAGCTGCTCAGGAAATAGGTACTGTTATTGCAACGCCAGAGCAAGAAACCTCTGAGACTGTAGATTCCAATTCTGGACAAGAGTCTGCACCACAATTCACAACGATTGTGACTCCAACGATAACTACTACTCAGCCTCCCGCTGAAGATATAGTGTTGACACCAGAAATTGTTAAAATAAAAAGAAAGGTTCGTCGTCCTGTAACTGATGGTATCAATCGCTCAGAGGTGATGAAGGCAATAAATGATTGTGGTCTTTTGTCATATGATATCCGTGCAGTAAGAATCAACAAGAACTATCTTAGTTCTTTGTTTGCATTCTGTCGTTTCTTGTCTCAGTTTGGATTGAACGATTCAAAGATGGGAGATGTCAAGAGAGAGATAATACGGAGAATTCGAACTTATGCTGAAGAATTGCGTTCATCTGGCAAGTATGAGGAATTATCTAAGAAAGTAATGGAATTCAAACTTGCTTCTGAAGCATTTGACATTTATGGCATAAGAATATTAGAAAGTGGTAATACTCCTCTATTTTCATCCACAGATACAGATCTTGACCGTCAAATGCATTTGGCTGAAACGAAATTCTGTAGTGAAGGTATTGGAAATCTTTATGGCCAAATCTATTATAACCCAAACGATGAAAATGAGTATAAGATTGATGTCATTTTATTTGTTGTCAATGAGGCTAATATCAATACACTTAAAGATTGGGCTAAAGAAGAATACCACAACCTGATTGATACGTATCGACGTAAAGTAACCAGCCTCGATGAACGAGGACAGAAACGTTTTAACTCCATTGTGTCTGATGGTGATGAAGTCAGCGAACATAACTTCCGTTTGCCTGAAAACATCAATGTTTCATTGGAGCAAAATGGCCAGAAATACAAGAAGCACCTTTTTGTTGATGATAAATGTGAAGCCACATTTAATCTAAATGGATGGGAAAAGAAACTTCTTGAGGAGGAGATGAAACGTGACGATTTCGTATGCTGGCTTCGTAATCCGCCTCGTAAACCTTGGGCGCTTTGTATGCCATATGAGCAGAATGGTCAGATGCATGGTATGTATCCCGATTTCATTGTGATACGTAAAGATGAAGATGGTTATATTATCGATATTCTAGAACCACATGATCAATCGCGAACAGACAACCTGCCTAAAGCAATTGGATTGGCAAAATATGCAGCCAAAAATCCTGGAGCAGGAAGAATTCAGTTGATTCATTTAGAGGGCGGCGAGTTGAAGAGAATAGATCTCTCAAAGAAAGCAACTCGCGATAGGGTATTGTTTGCAGCATCTGATTACGAATTAAACAATATATTCAGAGACTACTCAATTTAGTAATAACCCAATAACAAATAACAATTATGAGAGCAGAAACACCAGGTATTACCAATGTATTTCAGAGATCTACTATTCTGAGAATACCATTCTTCCAGCGTCAATATGTATGGGGACAGGATATGTGGGACAGATTCCTTACGGATATGGATTCCCTTGTCGGGGCAAGAACTAAGTATTTTCTGGGTTCTCTTATCTTTAAAGAAGAAGAGGTCAAAGACGAGGAAGCAATGTGTGGAGTTAACACAAAATATTCCGTTATTGATGGTCAACAGCGTCTTACAACATTGTCTCTGTATTTGAAAGCATTACATTCTTTGATAGCAGACGATACTACTTGGAACAATTTTAAAGCTACATTCTTTATTCAGAATGGGCAAAATACACCAGTGCTGTCACATAGCATTAACGATCGACCGGCATATCAAGAGGTGATGTGGGGAAATCCACTTGATGCTTACGAGGACAAGCGTGTTGTTAAGGCCTATCATTACTTTTATGATGAGTTAAAAAAGAAAGATAATAAACGAGAATTGCTAATGGCAGTATATGCTCGCATCAAGTTCGTAACCATTATTCTTGATGGACAAGATGATGAGCAGCAGATATTTGATACCATCAATTCGCTTGGTGTTGATCTGACCATAGATGAACTCATGAAGAATTTCCTATATGAGATTGAAGACGAAGATGCATATAGGCAAAACTGGAAACCAGCATTTGATGATAATGAAGTAAGAAAATTTTGGGGAACTGACGATGCTGCAAGAAAACAAGCTGCTACAGATGAGAACAAAACTATCACTAACTTCTTCTTTGATTTTGTACGCATAAAAATGTGGGATTATAGGGATGAGAAAGGATTCGATAGAAAGGTATTTACTCAGAAAAATCATATCTTCAATACATGTAAGGCATTTGTTGAAGTATTCCATGCTGATAAACAAGAATTGGCCAACGAAATTATTGAGTACTCAAAGTTATACCATAAGTACTTTAATAAGAAAAACTTGGATGATCGAATTCCGATGAATTCTTGTATTGAGAGAGTGGCTTGCATTGCAATGGCAAGTGTTCCTTCCATTACACCATATTTGCTATATGTCTTGAAAAATGTTTCAGAACTTGCTGAAAGAAACAAGATATTTGGCTATATAGAAAAATATCTTGTAAGAAGAATGGTCTGCTTCTCTGCTGACCAAAATAAAAACTACGTTGAGTTCTTTGGTGAAACGCTGACAGGCAACAGAATTGGTAGTTATGATAAACTTAAATCATATATTGAGAACATTGATGATTCAAGAAATCAGCGTATGCCTTCTGATGAAGAGATAAGACTGAGTATTCATCAAAGAACTTATGGTAGTGATGATTTGTTACCTCGTCTGTTCTTCTATTTACAGGAGACAGCGAATAGATTTATGCCAAATATGGGAGGCTATAATTATTTCTTTGCAGAGACTATCATACCAAAGAGAGCTAAAGCTAATGAGGCCAATTATCCTCCACATGCAGATGATACGCTGGAGCAACAACGTCAGACGCGTATCAAATCATTAGGTAACTACATTTTACTTCACCAGCCTTATTATCCAAATATTACTGATGAAGAAGTAAGAAAAGATGAACGCAAGAAGTTTGAAAAAGAAGTCAAGAAACATTCTAATGAAAAATGGGTTGATAAACAACAGGCATTGGTAGCATCATCACAAAATGTTGTTTGTTCTAATTGGCTAACGACAAGACGTTCATGGGAAGAATCAGATATTGATGATCGTAATCGTTCATTAGTTCAAGTAATAAGTCAAGTTTGGCAATAATATTTCAAAGGGTGTGTTGCAACACACCCTTTGAACTTATTTGTTTTTCTATGATTATTAATCAAAAGCAAACTAACGGTTGCGACAAAACGAGTCGCGTTTATAGCAATATGTTCAACGTGTTGCAGGAAGTGATGGAAGATGATAGTAAGCTGAAAGAACTTTCACCACTCGACTTTTCTGCTTTGGGCATGTATATTGGTAAGTTCGTAGAGCAGGAGATAAATAGCTCTGTAGTCCAGATTATGCGAGCATTCTGTGGAATTGACATGCCTAAGTATTATTGTAAACGATATCCAGGGTTTGATATTGATACAGATGTAGAAAGTCGTAATAAAAAGATTCGTTTGAACGAGCAGAAACCAAATGGAGATAGGACTTCATTGAAGTCGATTTCGTTAGGAGATGCTTATTATTCGCTTGAGCAGTTAAAAGAAGAGGATGACGAGGGATTTTTCAACGTCTATCCTTGGCTTAGCGATAAGATTTTTCTTGAGGCATGGCGTAACTTGTTCACGTTCCGTAATAAAATGGCACATATTGGCGAAATCATTGATGCTGACACGTTGAAGGAGAACTATGAGCACTTTCTAAGATTTTTAAGATATATGCCAGACATATTGAAGGCAAAAAAGGAATTGGCTCCAGATGAATATATAGAATCGCTGCCTACGCCTGAAAAAGAAAAGAAAGTGACGAGTCCTTATGTTATTTCTGATAATCCTCCCAACGACAAACCATTTGCATCCAAAGAAGCAGCTCTTCGTTATGATGAGTTATTAAAGACGAGGGATAATGAGTATGAATTGCCTTCTGAGGCATACGACATATGGGATAAGTATAATTGGGATGCCATCATTTTTAAAGATGAGAGAGGTAAAAAAGGTTTGAAAGATTGTCGCGAAAATATTCTCGTGCCTGCAAAATATGACGGTTTTGGTTTTATTCCCAAACCATTTGTTGTTAATCGCAAGTCGGTTAACGCCGTTCGCGATGGAAAATATGTCCTTGTGGCGTTGGATGGTTCTGGTAAGGAACTAACAAATGAATATGATGAAATAAGACTAGCAACATACTACCATTTGGGGTCACCATACGTCTATCGAAAAAATGGTATGCAGGCTTGGGGCTTTATGAATACAGCTGGCATTGAAATATGTGAAAACATCATTGATCACTATTATTGGGGGCAAAATAGCATGTGGTACGATAGTGGCGATATGATGGGTTATTGGCAGTTTGGCATCATATTCTTACCACCAATATATGACAACATAGAGATGCCTGGAGAACCAGAAGACCCATTGGTATTCACACTCAATGGCGTTCAAGGGTATGTGAGGCAAGATGGAACTTTTCTTCCACTGTCTGAATTTAAAAAGATGGAGGAGGAAGATGAGGACAGCATCATCTGGGATTTCATTTGCGAGCAATATGATATAGACTTATAATAGAAACAATTATGAAACGACATAGAAGTTTTGAGTTGTCTTCAGCCAAAGTCTTAGAAGGCATGGGGTATGTAAACATTGATGTCACCCGTGGCGTTGCCGATTGGGGGGCAGATGTGTTTTGCGAAAAAGACGGCATAAAATATGTTGGTCAAGTGAAAATGTATGGAACATCCAAAACAAAAATATCACGTAAGGATGTAATGGAATTATATGGTGTGATGGCATACTTTGACTGTCAGGGGGCTTTTTTCTTATACAGTGGGAAGAGGACAGCTGAAGCTATGATGGCTGCGGAGAAGCTGGGCATAGCATGGTATGAAGTAAATCATATGGATCTGGACGAGAGATTGGAGGAGGATGTTATGCCTGGGGAGGTGACGATAGATTATGTGTGGGAGAAGTTTATCAGACCGATGGAGGGCTCGATATTCCTAAACACTCAGGGGTTTGCGAATTGTGTGATAGAGGTGACGGATGCCTATATACTCAAGGAATCGGAGAAGGGGAATAGGACGAAAGTTAAGAAGGATTGGTTTAAGTGGATTATTGACAGAATTCGTCATTATGGCTTTGCAGAAGCAATTGACCTCAGAAATGAATTCCATACCCAAGCTTCGTCTTTTGTCACCCTAATCTTTGCTCAGATACCAATATTTAAGGTTACATATAACCCTCGACGCATTGAGTTCAATAATAAAAACATAGGAAAAGGGAATGGATGAATAGCAGATTTCCTGATGGTGAATATAAAAACAGAGGCGATAAGGTATGAACAACGAAATACAATTCATATTATATCATCTGCCTGACGAAGAAGGGAAGGTACAGGTGGTGATCAAGGATGAAACTATCTGGGCTACTCAGAAAGCGATGGCTCAGTTGTTTGGGGTGGACAAATCAGGTATTAGTCGTCATATTGCCAACATTTTCAAAGATGGAGAATTGCGGCAAGAAACGACGGTTGCAAAAATTGCAACTGTCGTAAACAGAGGAATAAGAGGCACGGTTGAAGAACCTGTAGATTTTTATAATCTTGATATGATTATTGCCGTCGGTTATCGTGTGTCATCAGCTCGCGCCACAAAATTTCGCATCTGGGCGACGAAGATTCTGAACGAATTTATCCGCAAGGGATTTGTGCTGGACGACGAACGACTGAAGCAGGGAAAGGCTGTTTTTGGTAAGGACTACTTCAGAGAATTACTGGAGAGGGTTCGCAGTATTCGGGCAAGCGAGCGGCGCATCTGGCAACAGATAACAGACATCTATGCAGAATGCTCGTTCGACTATGACAGGAACTCACCCACAACGAGAGAGTTCTACCAAATGGTGCAGAACCGATTCCACTACGCCATCACTGGACAGACGGCTCCAGAGATTATATACACAAGGGCTGACCATAACAAGGAGCACATGGGGCTACAGACGTGGAAGAATGCCCCTGACGGAAGGGTGTTGCTGAGTGACACGAAAGTGGCTAAGAACTATCTGCCAGAGAAAGAGATCAGGCAGTTGGAACGGGCCGTAACGGGCTACTTTGACTATATCGAGGACTTGATAGAACGCGAGAATGCCTTCAACATGGAACAGTTTGCTGCATCGGTGAATGAGTTCCTGACTTTCCGCAGATATGCTCTGCTGCCCGACAAAGGAAAGATTTCACGCGAGGAGGCTGACAGAAAGGCTGAGGAGGAATACAAACTGTTTAACCCAAAACAGAAAATCGACTCTGACTTTGACAAGGAAATACGTGGTTTGTTTGACAATAAAGATGAATGAAATTAGCAACCAAATAGTTTCGTGAAGAACCAAGATATTTTGGATGCCTTCTCGTTTCTTTTAACGAGGAGGCATCTTTTTTGTAGCCACATGTATCACATACCCACCAAGACCAATTGTCGGGTAATTCTCGTCCACAACACATACACGGTATAAACATAAGCAATTATTGTTATAGTTTTTAATGATACAAAAATACGAAAAAACATTGGAATAAGCAAAAAAAGAAGAAAAAATAGCAACTTGACTAAGATATTTCGTAACTTTGCAACAATTAATGTGTTTACACTTCATATTTTAATGGTATTTGCTTATGACTATTGTTGAGTGTGTTAACGAGAAGACTGCTTTGAACCTGAATCCTTTTCAGGTGTTTGTGTTCTTGAACGAAAAGACCAAAAGATTCGAGAAACGGCTGAGATTATTAGCAGATCGTCAGTGTTCGTTTCATTTTGTTTTTGTTGACGATGATCCCCGTTCACATGTACAGGTGCATTTGCCGGAAACGGTGGATTTCCAGCTTTACACGCTTGTCATGAATTCGGATATTGTGGCCAGAGTGATGCCCAAATGGGCTGGAGACTACCGCTATCTGACCGAAGTGCTGCCTTCAACGGATGATTGGGGCACAATAGAAAAGGCAATCAAGAATGTAACCAGAAAACTGAGAGACGAACAATATGACAGTAAGGCCAACACGCTCAGGCGCTATTTCCAATATGGAAATGCCCCTTTTGTTGACTTTCTGAGTGATGTCTTTCAAGGCGACCTCCAACAGGTGGTCATTATGTCGTCTTACTATACTCACATGCACTGCACAGGAGATGTCAGGCGGGCAGAACAGTTTGCCTATAAGTTCTTTGAGAAATTGAACGAAGACCAGCTCAGCACCATCAACCAAATGATGAAGGAAACGCTGGACTATGCCAGTGAGGAAGATTCCCTTTTGCTCCTGGATGACTTTATACACTACCAGAGCGAGCAG
>Ga0247609_10003865_pt1 | contig 15080 bp, 3 predicted proteins | sample 172DNAGHGlowgp2_FD_193487 | JGI IMG/M metagenome (GOLD analysis project Ga0247609, IMG submission 193487) | Sheep rumen microbial communities from Palmerston North, Manawatu-Wanganui, New Zealand - 1728 DNA GHGlow gp2 | ecosystem: Host-associated > Mammals > Digestive system > Stomach > Rumen ...
GTAAGGAGGATCCCAATCTGCAAACCACGTGCGCAATATCTATGCGCCCTTCACCGTTGATGAGATCAATCGCAAGATTGTGGAAATGCTTCGCCCGGAAGGTATGCAGGCTCCCGTCGAACTGGTGTTCCAGAGCATCGAGGGACTGCACCACGCCTGTCCCAACCACCCAGGCGACTGGTACTTCACCGGCCACTACCCTACCCCCGGCGGCATCCGCCGCTGCAACGAGGCCTTTGTAAATTATGTAGAACAAAATAAAGTCTGAAGATTATGTGTGGAATCGTAGCCATATTAAACGTAAAGGAGCAGTCTCAGGCGCTGCGTGAAAAAGCCTTGAAGATGAGTCAGAAAATCCGTCATCGCGGACCCGACTGGAGCGGAGTCTACTGTGGCGGCAGTGCCATCCTTGCCCATGAACGACTGAGCATCGTCGACCCGGAGAGTGGCGGACAGCCACTGTTCTCGCCAGACCGGAAGCAAGTGCTGGCCGTCAACGGCGAGATCTACAACCATCAGGAGATCCGTCGCCGCTATGCTGGGCAATATGAGTTCCAGACGGGCTCCGACTGCGAGGTGATACTGGCACTGTATCGCGAAAAGGGCATTAACTTCCTCGAAGACCTGAGCGGCATCTTCGCGTTCGTGCTCTACGATGAGGAGAAAGACCAATTCCTGATTGCCCGCGACCCCATTGGCGTGATACCTCTCTATATTGGTTACGACAGTGATGGCACGGTGTATGTGGCATCTGAGCTGAAAGCCCTCGAAGGACAGTGCGAACACTACGAACCCTTCCTGCCAGGACACTACCTCTATAGTGGAGAGTGGAGAACTGAGAGTGGAGAGTTTGCTACCGCTGTCCCTTCTGCGCAAAAAACAGACGCGGTAGCAAACTCTCAATTCTCAATTCTCAACTCTCAACTCAAACGCTACTACCATCGCGACTGGTTCGAGTACGACGCAGTGAAAGACAACCCCGCCTCGGTCGAAGCCATCCGCGACGGCCTCACCGCTGCCGTCAAGCGTCAGCTCATGTCCGACGTGCCTTACGGTGTACTGCTCAGCGGCGGTCTCGACAGCAGCGTCATCTCTGCCCTTGCCGAGAAGTTCAGTGAGCACCGCATCGAAGACGACTCGAAGACACGCGCCTACTGGCCCCGCCTGCACTCCTTTGCCGTAGGCCTGAAAGGTGCCCCCGACCTGGCCAAGGCCCGTCTGGTGGCCGACCACATCGGCACTGTGCACCACGAGATCAACTACACCATCCAGGAAGGACTCGATGCCATTCGCGATGTCATCTACTTCATCGAGACCTACGACGTGACCACCGTCCGCGCCTCCACACCGATGTACCTGCTGGCTCGCGTCATCAAGTCGATGGGCATTAAGATGGTGCTTTCGGGCGAGGGTGCCGACGAGATTTTCGGCGGATACCTCTACTTCCATAAAGCACCTGATGCCAAGGCATTCCATGAGGAGACCGTACGCAAACTCTCAAAGCTCCACCTCTACGACTGTCTCCGTGCCAACAAGAGCCTCTCGGCCTGGGGCGTCGAGGGTCGTGTACCGTTCCTCGACAAGGAGTTCTTGGATGTAGCTATGCGCACGAATCCCGAAGCCAAGATGTGTCCAGCTTCCACCATCGAAAAGAAAATTGTGCGCGAGGCTTTCGCCGACATGCTGCCCGAGGCCGTGGCCTGGCGACAGAAGGAACAGTTCAGCGACGGTGTCGGCTATTCATGGATTGACACGCTCAAGGCCGTGACATCAGCTGCGGTTTCCGACGAGCAGATGGCTCATGCAGCTGAGCGGTTCCCCATCAACACGCCGAAGAACAAGGAGGAGTACTACTACCGTTCCATCTTCGCCGAGCACTTCCCCTCAGACAGTGCTGCCCGCAGTGTGCCCAGCGAGGCCAGTGTAGCCTGCTCCACCGCCGTCGCCCTCGAATGGGATGCCGCCTTCCGCAACCTCAACGACCCCAGCGGCCGTGCCGTCAAGGGAGTCCATGAGAATGCCTATTAGCAACAGCAACACTTGTTGTCGTACGATATTAAGGCAATTAATCACACCCTGGGTGGTGAGAAATTACACGGGAAATAAGCCCCTTCATAATTTGGTATGAATTAGGCTGCAATTCGGACTGAATTACGTGACAATTCAGGCTGAATTGCAGCCTAATTCAGCCTGAATTCTTAGAAAGCCAACCGCCCCCCTTGGGGAGACTGGTTGGCAGAGATTTGTAATTCACTGAATTCAAGTTGTTTACAGGGCTATTTGTGCAGTTTTTTCTTATGGTTTTCAATTATCAGCCCTCGCTGACTGGATGGACGCTTCACTCCACGAAGGTCATAAACGAAGTATCCGTCAGATTCGACCACAGGCTCTATGATGCTGGTCGTCTCGTCCTCATCAACAAACTTTAGCCGGAACTGGCGTGACGAACTGCCGGAGAGGTTGTCATGGAACCATCCACGATAGCCCTTCATTGTACTCAACCCTTGTGAACGATAGATCACGTCGTTACTCAGGTAGTAGTCACCGACGGGTACGGTCTGCCCGCTCACATAAACACCCTTGAACGTGAAATTAATCAGTGCATGCTCCGGTTGAACCTGCCACTCCACGTCACGATAAGGTATGGTGACCTCCGGAACATTCTGCGTCGGCATCAACAGGCACGGTTTGTTGGCTTCAATTCCATAACGATGAATGCGGAACCTCAAAGAGGCAAACGCCTCACTTTCATATTCCACCTCCTCTAAAGAAGCCACCAAGGAACCCTCACCCCATGTTGTCTCGACCTCCTCTCTCGACATGGCAAAAGGCAGGCATAGCGTGTTCCAACTGTTGACTTTAAGCACACGGCGCAACAGCACGTTCACCAAACCGTCCTCGTAGTCCACCGATGTTGCATTCTCGTCAAGCGTGATGACACGATTATCAAACTGCACCCACGACGCTTGCCGGCCAACATTACCCGTATAGCCATCTTCATCGGTGATTTCGCTTGTCTGTACCGTCAGCACATAGTAACCATTGGTCTGCGTCACAGACGTAAGATCCAACAGATAGTCCAATGCGTTCAGTCGGGTAATGCCGATACCACTGACATCCACCGCCCTGCCTTGGCAGCGTAACGTGATGTCGTCGGCAGAGAATGTCGACTCATCAATCGACTTGTTGAAGCGCACCGTAAGCTCTGTGACAGGCTCCTCGGCAATCAGTCCTTCTTCAGGCACACCGAGAATCGTGTCGACTGCCAATTCTTCTATGGGGCGGTCCTCAAACGTGAGCAGGAAGGTCTCATTTGCCGTGCCCATATTCGCTACGAAATGTAGACGGTTCTCGTAGAGCCAGTCACGGCCGTCGAGCAGGGTGCGGTCGGTCTGCCACATATTGTCGACAGGAATCGAAGCCATGTCGCTTTGCCGTACGATGGCCATCAGTCGCTGTCGCCCGTTCGTCGGATCAGTCAGCATACCGTAATGCCAACCTGCCTTGACGGGTGTCACTGTCAGCGTATATTCCGTCGGACTCTGCTTAGCCAGCGTAGCTGACGTTGCAAGTGAAAGTCCCTGCTGTGTGGCATCGGTGAAGAACAGCGTATCGGGCATGTCCTGCTCGTCGATCAGCTCGTTTACAAGGAAGCCCCTCACAGGTTTCTCTCCATCAGTGCGTACAGTGAAACCGTGGATGAGCTCGTGAATGCTGGCTCTGTCGACCAACGACAAGTCTTCGTTTCCATAACTCGTCAGGTGATTCACCGTCACATCGTAGCTGGTGAAATGTCCAAGCAATGACGACTGTAGCCACCACTGCGCGTATGCTTGTGAGTGAGCAGGGATGGTGCCAAAGTCGTTGGCAATGGTCTGGCCAAAAGCAAGGTTGGCAGCCTCACCGTTCATCTGCGAACTGACAATCTCGAAGTCGATGAGCAGTCCCTTTTCGTTGTCTATAATCTCAGGTTGGCGTGTCTGGAAACGCAGGTTGGCAGCATCACCATAGCCTTTATTATTAATGATAAGGGCAAACTCGGCAGGCTCCATCGGTTCGACAGCACCTTCTGTAAGCGGATCATCACCATATACATCTCGTTGCATAAAGTAGTCCAACTCCAGTTCTGCCGTAGGCTTCACGGTGAGCGTAACAGGATAGAGATCGCGGGTCACTTCCAATCCTGTAAAGGGATCAACATAAGTAAGCGCACCTTTGAAACGATAATCCTGTGCTACTTCTGGAGCAGCATACTTAGTGGGAATGAAGAGTATACTGACGTCTCCAGTTGCTTGGGCTTGAAGTGACCATCCTGATGTAAGGTCAGGCTCTCCCATGAAACCAGAAAGAGATTCCGTATTGATCTGGAACTGGTGACTGGTAGCAATCTCGCCTGTATTCATATTCTTGACCTCAAGATTCAGTCTGACATTTTCCATGGCATCTGTGTCGTGCCCATTGAACACACTAAGCGTACCACGAAATGCCTGGCGAGTCATGGCCATATATTGAGAGAGCTTTAGCGTAATACTGGCACAGACGGAACTAGACTTCATCTCATTGAAATGCGCTTGGTAGGAATCGTAAGCATGGACAAACCAATCTGTCATCGATGTATATCCCTTTGCTTTTGCCTGTTCATTCTGTTGTTCGAAAATCTCAAACACAGCCTCAAGTTGTTCCTGAGTTGGGAAGTTTTCGCCTTGCCCGTTGACATGATTGACATACGCTCTTACTTGTGCCAGTGTCGCCGATTCGGGTTTATGCTCAAGAAGTTCCTCGTCAGTAGGAATATAGTTGTCTGGCAAACTGGATATATAATTCAGGAATGTCATCTTGCCCTCATCTAATTCGTCATACCAGATGCGGTCTCCATAAGTATACAACAGAATCTGGTCGATGGCTTGAAGCTGGGTTACATAGTTGGCGGCGGCATTGTCAAAGTCCTCAATCCAGCTGCGGTTACTTGCTTTTTTCGGAGCCTTTCGACGGGAAGTGTTAATGTCGTTACAGACAGTTGCCATTTCGTAGACATCTATCGCATAGCCGGCAATCGTGCTACCATTTTTCACAAAATGGTCTATGATTTCCTCCCCTCCTTCTTCAATAATATCACCGCCTATCTCTCTCACGACAAAATGGAGACTGCCGGCATTCCCCCGATTCCTCTGATAATCTTCAATGGCTCTGTTGATACCTCCGTTTATCAAATCCAGATAGGTGAAGCCAAGCAGCGTGTCGATAATCCTTTCGGCACGTGCTGCATCACAAGGATCACAGATGTCAAGCGTCGTCGTTGTAGCGTTGTCAATCTTTTTTTTCGGATCGGTTGTACCATCGTTTTTCCCCTTATTCCCCTTATTAGTGGGGCCGGGGTTTGTTTGGACAATAGTTGGAGTAAACTTGAACAAATCACTTAACATCTCTAAGATAGCTGCTCCTGTTGCTGCAAAGGCACAAGTTTTCAAAGCTAACCGTTCAGCAGCTTCATTGGTTTTCAGATCTTTACCGCATAGATATTTGTATCGCTCGCCCATGCCAGCCATACAGTCTCCGAAGACATTAGGCAAAGTACTGCTGGCTCTGAATGCCCGGCTGTTGACTTGTTGCGAAACATCGGCAATACGGGTGATGCGCACCGGTATGAGGACAGACTGTTGCGGAGCTATAGTGAAAGGCTCGGTATGACTGAGTGCCTCAAATTTCCATTCGGTCATGTTAGTAGGCAATACCACTTCGGTGCTTTCTGCGTTAATCAGACCGATATTGGTCAAGACCATCGGAATAATGACAGCATCGCCTACAGCCATATTGTCACCGTCAATACTTTGAGGTATTTGTATTTTCACTACAGGCATAGGCACGTTCGTTTCATAGGTCATCACGGTCTCTATGCTGTACTCATCCTCTATTTCCGTCTCTTCCATTTTCCATGAAATAGTAATAGGCTGGTAGCTGATATTGACAACAATTGTTTCCGTACGTCCAGGATTCACGTAACAATAATCGGAATAATCCTCATGTTTATTTGCTGTCACTTCCAGTTTGTAATAGCCTTCCGGCAATTCTGTGAGGAAGATGCCATTGCTGTCTGTCTGGCCTTTCACGATTACCTCATTCGTATAAGGATGTCTTACCACGACTTCTGCATTTGCCACATGAGGAGCTTCGGTTGTATTGTAGGTATATTCGTCACATGCGTCGACTTTCAGCCAGCCTGATTCTTCCGAAACAGCTTCGATACTATATGGGATAGAAAGGCCGTCTCCGTTGGTACAATCCAGTCCGATAGTACCGGTGCGCGGCACATTGAGCTGCATATCGTCATCAGCCTTTAGTCTTAATACCACTGTAGCCGACTCGTTTGCCGACAGTGAGTTCAGTGTAGTGGTAGATGCCTGCTTCATCCAAGTAGGTAGATTAACATGGATTGTTCCAGTTTCACCCTTACCGATGTTAGTGACGGTAAATGAATATTCGCGCGAAGTACCTTTCGTTACCGTCGTGTTGATATTGTTCACACTGGCTTCCAATTTCCCCTCTGCGTATTGGCAATAGTAGTATAGCGTTGTTGACAAATGTACACCTTCTTCAGTATCAATTCTCAATTCTATCAGTTGCCAGTCATCTGATTCAGTTATGGCTGTGGCATCAATCTGAAAATTCACTGTAAACGTCTCCCCCGCAGCCACTGCACTGGGCGCACTGATGTTGGTCTGGCAATTGGATGGTGATGAAACAACACTTGCCACGATGCCGGATAATGGAAGAACACCCGGATTGACTACCTCAAACGAACCGCTGTACGTTTCTCCCATCTTTGCCATGCATGTAATGGCGGATGACGATTTTCTGCGCAAGCCGTAAAAGTCAAAAGCCTCTATTTGTTCAATGAGGCCCTCGTTCGGATAGCAGGCACCAATTACAAAGTGTCCCATCTGTCCTCCAAAAGGTTCGTAGGTGGTCTGAAAGTTTCCCTGTTCGTCGGTCTCTACAGTGATTACATGCCGATAATTCTCATTGATAACATACACGTCTACAGGTTGATGAGCCTTGTTTTTCCCACTTTCAATGCTTCCCGTCACAATTACTGTCTCGCCAGGCAGATAGGTACTCTTATCGACATGAAGTGAGTAACTGAATGGCGATACCACATCCACCACAACGCGTTCCGAAGTGTTATTGGTGTATATCAGTTCCTTGATAGCCTTGTTCTCGTTGATAGCTGCAAAGACATCAAACAGTCCGACTGCCTTCGGCATAGCAATGTCTTTTGTCATGACAACCGTCTGCCCGACAGGTAACGGCTCTTGCAGATGAATAGTGGCCACAGGGCTTGACTGGCTGCTTGTGTAGATATTGATCTTGGCCATTGCTGGCAGTTCATAGAGTCCGTTATTGGAGATGGTCAGTGACACCGTCACGGTATCGCCTGCTGCCACCTGCTGCTCTGACACGCTGATATCTGTAATCTGGGCATCTGGCAAGGTCTGATCTGTAAACATCAGCCAACAAGTGCCTGTAGCATACCCCTCACTATTTGCGGTGAAGACTACGGTATAGGAATCATCCGTCTGATCATTTTGCACATACGTCAGATTGAGGGTTGCCGACATGGCTCCTGCCGGTATTGTCAACGTATGGTTGTAATCGGCCATCAGCTCGTCGTGATCACTTTCAATGTTTACGGTCAACGGCTCTGTACCGATAGAATTGCGCGTAACGGTGAGCGTGAACTCGCTACCTTCTGCGACAGAAATGACCGACGACGTAAGTGTCAGTGCAGGACCGTCGTTGTCGAGTACCTTAAGCTGGGCGGTGACGCTGCCTGCTGACTCTCCCTGGGCGTTGCAGCTACAGGAAGATATATAGACGGCAGCGGTGATGTTATAGGTACGGTCACCGTCAACAAGGGCGTTGTCGACAGGTCCCAGATTGAAAGTCACTTCCTCCACGTTCTTCTCCATGATGATGTCCTGACTGCTATAATAGATGCCTCCGCCAGCATCGTCAGAGAGGCGGACGGTAATCTTGTTGCCTGTCACTCCCGTACGGCGCAGCGTAGCAGCCACAGCCAACGGTCCTGCACCCTCACTCACCTGATCGGGTACGAGCGAAAGGGACAGCACCGGCATGTCGTTATCTCTCAGAATGACAATGGCCTGTCCCTGCTGATGGCGCGATGCTGATGCAGTAAAGGCGTTGGAGAGGTCGAGTCCAGGCAGTTCGTCATCGGTGGTGGTCACGGTAGCCGTTGTTTGGGTGGTATTGGCGGGTATCGTCACCTGCTGAGGGAAGCTGAAGTGTTGGTTGTCTTCGCTGGTCAGTGTCACAACAATCGGGTGCGATGAGGCACGGGTCGTCGTAATCGTGAGTGTCAGCGACTGGCCTTCAGTGATTTCAGAAGGGGACGCACTGACCGAGAGTGCTGGCTGTTCGTCGTCGACCAGTTGCAGGGGGACTTCAACTTCAGGGTATTCGTTGCCCGAGGCTGAGAGGGTCAGGCTCACGGTATCGGCAGCCTGTAGCACATCGTCGTCTACAATAGTCACGGTAAAGGTGGCCGAACTCTGTCCAGCCTCAATTACCACCGTCTCGGGTGTCTGCAACCGCGTGTCTACAGTGTGGCCAATGGTGAAGGTCTCTGCCTCAACGCGACGGCCGCTGCGGGTGAGCGTAGCCTGTATCTGCGTGTCGCTGCCCTCATTGGCAACCGACTGTGCCAGTGTGAGCGTCAGCACTTTGTTTACATGGATGGTTTCACTGCCGGCAACCGTGTTGTTGCCTCGGCTCGATACAGGCTCGCCCGTGGCCGAAGTAGGTACAATCGTAAGCCGCAGATGGGTATCACCGTCTATGGCTGGCACGACAGGCAACATCACTTCGGCCATGCGGCTCACAGTAGTTCCTGAAGCCAGCACATCTTCATAGTGGATGGTGGCCAACGTGGTAACAATTGTTTCGTCGTCGCTCACCAACTCGATGCGCTCGTTCCATCCTTCTCCTGTCGGCAGATCTCCGATATTATCTACTTGCCACTGCACGGTCAAATGGTCGCCTGGAGAGAGGGTTAATTGACTGGCTACTAGATTCTTAGGCACGAGGTCTGGCAGTTTGCTGATGCGTATCTTGCCTGTCTGAACACCCGTCAGCACGTTCTCGCCTGTGGCAGCAGTGAGTACGGCCTTGGCAATCGTGGGCTGGTGCTCACTACCCTCGGCCAGCGAGGATGAAGCGGTAACGGGAAGGGTAAAGACCGTGCCCGATTGTCCGCGCAGCGGGCGGTTGGTCATGGAATAGAGGAGCACACGATAGAGTCGGTCGCCCATGGACTTGATGCTGACCACATGGCCGTCGCACCGCTCAGTGCCCGTTCCTACGGCCTCGGCGGTAAAGCCTTCTGGCAGGGTAATGTCGAACTGCACACCAACCAGCTCGTCGGTGTTCTCAATGGCTACGGGCAATTGCTGCACTGTTCCACTCTGCATACTCATGTCCGGAATGATCAGAACATTGCGTTGTTGGGCATTGACACTCATGCCGACGAGCATCATGAGTGTCGTGATTAAAAGGATATAATTTCTTGTTTTCATATTCACTTTTTTCTTTGCTTGTAATTCAGCCTGAATTGTATTGTAATTCAGCCTGAATTAAAGGCTGATTCGGCCTGAATTGCAATGCAGTTCAGCCTAAATTATCGGGACGTCTTTTTAGAGGTCTCAAGAGTCTTGCGTCCGTCATGATCTATCAAGATGGCTTTGCCTGCTCCGACAGGCAGTCGATAGGCCGCGCCACTGTGAGTTTTGGGACGGATACCAGCCTCAATACTTGTCACTTCACCGCCTGTTGCGGTGCTGATCACATCAGCATCGCTGTCAGAGAGCACTGCATGGGTCACTGAAGACGTTGCACCCGTCGCGTGGCCAATCATATTGTCGCCGACGGGCAGTACGGCTCCCGTCAGTGAGAATCCGATGATGCGCATGCCGCCTGCAGTCTTTCTGACAGTACACAGGAAGCCCATCTGTGTCAAAGTCTCAGGCACAGCCAGTTCCGTGCAGTCCGAGACCGTCACATCGAAAGCAGCCACGGGCACGGTGGTGCTGACGACAAGCCGTCCACCCGACAGGTAGACTGAGGCGGCCTCATACTCCTGGCTGGCCCTTCGCTGACTGGCGGTAGCCTGTCTGCTGTTCCTACGGCTGGCAGCCGGCTCCTGTTCCATCAGAACATCCACCAGCTTTACGAGATCCTGCACGTTGATTTCCTCATCGGCCCAAAGATTGGCTGCTGTGAAATTATAGGGTTTCTGACTATTGTACTCCTCGAAAATGTAGTTGACATCAGCCTGAAGATCAGTCACGTCTACTATGCCGTTGAAGTTGCTGTCGCCATCAGGGAAAAACAATTCTGCTTTGAAGGTAATATCTGACGCATTATTATTATAATTAATATAGATAGTATCGCCTTTGTTCTTGTAATAAACGTTGTTGATACTCAGAAGGCTATACCCATAGATGCCATCTTCGTTGTATGAAATGTCGCATTTCCAGTTGGCGTCAATCTGTTCTTCTGATCTTACCCCTAGTTTGAAGGTGGTTTCATAGGTCTGAGTCTGATGATTATAAAGAATAATGCTAGGTAATACAGTATGGCTCGATGTGGCAAGGTCGATAGAATAGACCTTCTCAATGTGCTGTATGCCAATTATAAAATCTGTTATGGAAGGTGAAATCATCGGTATCACATCTGAGATTTTATTAGCTTGTATGTCAAGACTGACAAGTGTTGGTAAGTAAGAGGCAAAAAGACCTATATTCCCCGACAATTCATTGCTATTAATCCATAGCGTGTCGATGGGAGAGAAGGATAGTGTTGGGTAAAGTTGGGTATAATTGGCCACACCCATGCCCAAGTCACCTTGTAAGTGATTAAAAGCTAAATTTAGTTTTTTTAGCCGCGGTAACGAAAGTAACATGTAAGGGAAAGATCCTGTGATGTTGTTGTTATCCAATATAATGGAAACAATCTTGCCATTCAGAGCTGTTATACCATTGAGTTGGCGCGTGGTCACTGTGGTGTTGGATACGGGCCACTGTCGAGTCCACTTTTCACCAGCAGTTGAACTGTAGAACTGTTTCAGTACAGTCCATTCTTCTTCATCGATGCGTTTGGGATCAAGTCCGTCGGTGACGAATGGAAGTGTGTCAACGACCAAACCATGCTTCGAAAGCAGATAAGCCCGATATGACTTTAGTGTGGCTCCATACGCATAAGGAATCAAACAGCCATCGACGATATGATAGCTACCTGTAGGTAATACGGTACCTGATTCGAAATTGCAAACAAACCGGAAATCTGTGCCATCGCCAAAGGCAGAGAAGTTATTAGAAGGCTTCAGAATGGCCTTACCTTCAAACAGATAGGAGTTACCGCTTTGCGAAGTTTTCAGCAAGAATGGATGATGGGCTTCAATACCTGTTGTAGAAGGAGTGAAGATGATATCTCCCTCAATATCGGTAGTAAACTCTGCTACCTGTGCATCGCTGCCAAAGGCCTGCTTTACATCATCGTCACTAATACTAAAAGGTAAAGCCATGGCCTGCCACTTGTCGGCCTCAACCGTGCACTGAAGAGTAACATTTGCATTGTCTATATCGCTAATCAACTGTAAGTCAGCATCTTCACTGAGACTCACATCAATGGCTGTGCCTGAATAATAGAGGCGAAAGTTGCTAAAAAGTGTCCAGGAATATGATGCATGGTTGACACAACGGAAGCCAAAGCGTAGGGTTCCTTCGTTGATGTGGACTAGCACTTCATTTTCGTAATAGCCCCGATCGAAATAGATATGAGCACCCTCCATGCCATTTGGGACCCATCGGCCATCAGGGCGCTGATAGTCAGCTAGACTGGTTCCTCCCATAAAGAGCTGTGTCTCAGAACTTTCATCCATAACATTTTTTATGCGAGTTTGGCCGTCATTGATATAGATGCACGATTGTGAGTGGTCAATGCCGTTGACATAGTTGCTGTAGGTGGTTGCATTATTGCCTGGACGCTCAAAGGCCTGAACCTTTAGAGTGTAGTTACCAGCAGGCATGTCTGTCAGTTCTTGATAGAGGTCGAAATCAACCTCGTAGAATTCACCATTCTGATAGGAAACACCTTCCCACAGAATGCGTGGTTTACTGCCCTCCCATCCCTCGGTATCCTGCATCATGGGGTTGTAAATGAGGCCCGTTAGATCGAAAGCATACCCCTTGTGGATGTCCACATTGGATAGAAATGTGCTAATGGCAGAACGCAGTTGAGCTCGATAATCATCAATCGCGGTGGCGGAAGCTGCTTGTATGGCCAAAGCATCCAATTCGGAAACATAACTGTCAAATGTACTTTTGGCTGTAGATCCCATATAGACTTCTGTCTGATTGGTAATGGCTGTATAGCGGTCACGTTGGTCAAGATATTTACTCATGGCATTGAAAATGGTCATGGAAATAGACAAGCTGTTAGTTATACTGTCAATAGCAGCTTCAAGTTCCCCTCTTGTTTCATGAGGTAATGCAAGCGAGGCTTCAAGCAACTGACGGGCATAGTCAGACTGGTTTGCCTCATCCAATAGCAGTTGGTTTGCCTTTGTGACCAGTTCGTTGTAGCGCAATTTTAACCGATCTATCACGACATTTTCTTCTTCTCCATAATAAGTAAGTCGGAAGTTGTCCCAAATGCACCAGTTGTCAGCAGTTTCGCTCACTATGCCAATGTTAAGTATACCGTCTGTAACAACAACGATGATTGGTTCTATTTCGTAAAGCCCGTTGGAAAACGAAACAGAGGCTGTGGCCATATTGTTCTCTGACCCTTCCTGAAGAGGAAATGTTCGTTTCTCGTCGTTAGCAAAGAAGTAGGGCAAGTTACCACCGCTATTCAGGTCGTGCCTGTAGAAGCCTTGGGCTGCCACAGAATAGATACCGTCTGGTACGTTTGTGAGTGTCTGTGAGATGGTGAATACAGACCGATATGATTCAGCACAGTTGTTTTCATTGTTACCACCTGAAAGATTATAGTTGGTACAATTGTCGCTTACTTTCCACGACTGAACACGTCGGTCATTACGTCCAAAGTTAGCACCAGGAAGCAGAAATGTAGCATCAATACCATTCTCGATGGTTGCGGTGGTTAGCTCAGCAATTCTTTCGCTAATAGTGCGGAACTCCCATAATGCATTTGTTGAGTTGCCATCTTGTCCAAGATCCACAATTCCTGTCCCATTGACAGTAAGAAAGCCATCTCCATTAAAGATAAGGAAACGGTTGTTTTCTTGCTTTGGTTTTCCGATGGTCCATTCAAATGCAGATCCGTCAACATAGAGACCGTTTAGGTAGTGATTGGTATTGCTGTTGAACACCAACGAATTGATTAAGTATTTGTTGTTATTCAATTGAATCCCAAAGTCGAGACCCGTTTCATTTACCACTGCGTGAGTACCCCAGTTGGCTCCAGCTGCCAGATATTTTTTTGTACCCACATTATAAATATAATAACTGCCTCCATCTGTTAGGTTTGCTGCTTCAAGCGGTTCCAAATAGTTCAGATTAAGATGGCTTACATAGATGGCAGGGGTTTGGCTGGCACCGAAATTGTTAGAACCCATACCGTATCCGAAGCTCAAGGTCACTTTGGCTGCTTCAGAAACAGTAAATAGAATGGAATGCTTAGTCCAGCCACTTTTGCCTTGCATCCACTCAGTGGCTTGGTCAGTATACACATGATTACCCACAGTCACGGTGAAGCGGTTCTCGTAACTGGCACTGGTGGTATTCGGATTTACGTTCTCCACATCAAAGGACAGTGTATAAGTTCCAGCAGGTAATTTAGACATTGACTCCTGCGTGTAGGATGCATAATTGGCAGACCAGCGACATTCAAAACCGAAACAGTATTCGGAAGCAAGGTGGGTCTCATCGACCGTAGCAGGCGATATATATACATTATAATCTCCTATCTTACCATTGCCGTAGTCCTTGTACTGGTTGGAAATCACAGCAGTCCAGCCATTGGTCGAAGCCATGTCCGTGTTCACAAAATAATTTTCGATGAACGATAGTGACAACTCAGGGCTTTTCATTTTACCGTTACAATCGAAGACCGGTTTTTCTTGCAATAAACCAGCCATAGTTAAAGTACATATCATCAGGAATACTGATAATGGTATAATTCTCTTCATAACGTTGGTAATAATATTTTAATCTTAAGTATCTCTATACCGAATTTTAATCTTTAGGTTTCTCTCTGAAATAGATTGTCTCCTAATTCGGTGCAAATATAAAAATAAAATCTGTGAAAAACAATAATTATATGAAAATAATAGCTGATTTTGCAAACAAACAGTTGAAAAAGTGCTATAATCGTGTCTGTTTCTGTTTTTATACCTTCAAGTTTATAACTTTTAGAAACGCTTCTCACTGCAACAAAAACAACTTGATGGTAATAATTCACTAAAAGATTGAAATAGCATCGTTACGGGTGGCGTCAATCTCTGTCGCCCTTACAATTCGGCCTGAATTGCATCTGTTTTAAGCCCGCAAACACTTTGTACACAGCTTATGTACAAAGTGTTTGCGGGCTTAAAATACAACGTTCGGATATGTCGTACTATCCCAATGCCTTACTCACCCGAAGAGGCGGCAGGTGTAATCCCAATCTTGCCATCCCAGCTTAGATACCAGTTCGAGGGGTTCAGCAGCGACTTTTGGATCTCAGCCTCCACCGTACCGCAGTTCAGTTCGCCGCGACGTCCATAGACATGCTTGGCCATGAAAGCACCAGGATTGCTGCTGCGCATGGCGAAGCGCATCAGGTCATAGAAGCGCACACCCTCGAAGGCAAACTCGAGCGCAGCCTCGTTCAGAATCAGACTATCCACTCCAGCAATCTGGAAGTCGACACGTGCCAACGAGTCAGTAATCGTCGTATCGTCCGGCAGCTTGTAGTACTCGTTGAGCGGGGTCCAGCCCGAGCCACGTGAGTGCATACCCATGGTGTTAGCTGCGCGCGACAGCGATGCATTCAGAGAA
>Ga0247609_10003868_pt1 | contig 15077 bp, 12 predicted proteins | sample 172DNAGHGlowgp2_FD_193487 | JGI IMG/M metagenome (GOLD analysis project Ga0247609, IMG submission 193487) | Sheep rumen microbial communities from Palmerston North, Manawatu-Wanganui, New Zealand - 1728 DNA GHGlow gp2 | ecosystem: Host-associated > Mammals > Digestive system > Stomach > Rumen ...
CAGTCGAGCTCATAGCCGGCAATGGAGAACAAGTAGGCCAAGTTCCCGGTGAAGAAATTGTAATACTTGAAAATGCAGAGGATGAGCAGGTTGACGACGATGTTGGCGGCACTGACCCAACGCCGCTTCGACGGGTCGGCAAGACGCTCTATCCACAAACCGCTCATATAGCTGCAGAAGGAAGTGAAAACGATGAGCAGCAGGAAACGCCAGTCCCACCAGCCGTAGAACACGTAACTGGCGATGACCACGAAGAGGTTCTGCCAACGCCGGCCTCGGAACACAAACCAGTAGAGCAGGAACACCACTGGTAGGAATATCACGAAATCTATAGAATTGAAAAGCATAATGAGCTCTATTATTATCTAAGCGTTTCATTCAAAGACCACCCCATCTCTTTCAAGTCTGAGGCGACTTTCTGCGAGAATAGCTTCTGGGCGTCAACTTTCAGATGTACTGGGTCGATGAAATACAAGGTGTCTGCACCGTAAAGTTCTGAATAATCGAGAAAAGGAACACCTTCCTTATGTGAAATGTCCTTCAACTGCTCCCTAAACCCCTTGATATTAAAGTGAGCGTTGCCATCGACGACATGAATAGGTGAACACACGATAGCTACTTGTATATGCCTGGCTCTGCAGTCTTTCAGATATTGAGAAAACAAGTCTAATAACGCAGGGTCTTTCTCTATGGAATAAAAAGCGTCTCCGAAATAGTCCTTCATGTAATACCTCCTTTCGGATTTGTCAGCTTCCTTGGCTATGAAAGACTTATAGTTCTCGTAGCATTTCACCAACTGTCCATGGTATTTCAGCGGCAGATACTTGTCGAATACCGACAATTCGGCACATCTGTTGATGTAGAAGTCGAACTCTGGACGGTTGATATAGGGAAGAAATTCTATGGCATAGGACGGATTGACATCTTGGAAGAAAGCCCAAGGGCTGACATCCTGAACGATATACTGTGGTGCGATGTTCCTCTCCATATATGGTTGAAAAACCATATGATAATCAAAGTCGAAAGTATAGCCCGAGAGCGAGAGGTTGCAGCATTTCATTCCCAATAGTGAGTCCATCACTTCAGGCACATAATTGCCTGCCCCCCTGGAATTGCCCAAAATGATGAGATTGGCATTTTGCTGCCGGTTGTATGCCGTGTTGATTTTCTCGTACGGCCATTTGTAATAGTCTTGATACGCTGCATGGTCGTAGACAGCCTGTAGAAGATAGAGCGGAAGCAACCAACCAATGGCCAAAATCAATATTTTAGTAATGAATCGTCTCATAAGGCATCTAGAACTGGAAATAAATGAACTCGCTCATTTGGTTAGGCATAAGGCAATAAATGGTATAAAAGACAAGGGTGTAAAAAAAGTAACGCACCCAAGCATGCTTGACCTTTGAGAGGTCCAGCGCATGTTCCTTGTCGCGCTGCAACCATTCCACCCCCAGCATCAACAGACACAACAATAGCGTGCCCAAACAGTCAAGACCACCGACATTGACGATGGAAGGGCTGAACAGATGCTGAAGAAAACCTATGGCCTGGCCGAGGCTCTCCGAACGGAATATCACCCAGCCTATGACGGCGAGGAAGAAGGTCGCGGTCATCTTGAGGTATTCCTTCAGTGTGGGCAGCAGCCTTCCCCGCGCTGTCACGTCCTTGTACTTGGTGTTGAGCCGGAGCAGGTTGCCGAGGATGATCAGCACCGCATTATAGAGGCCCCAGACGACAAAGGTCCAATTGGCGCCATGCCACAGTCCGCTGATGAAGAACACCACAAGTGTGTTGCGCATGGCCTTGGCACGTGAGCAACGGCTGCCTCCGAGGGGGAAATAGACGTAGTCGCGGAACCAGGTCATCAGGGAGATGTGCCAGCGCCGCCAGAACTCAGCGATGTCGCGCGAGAAATAGGGATAGTTGAAGTTGCGCTTGAGGTCGAAGCCGAAGAGCCGTGCGCATCCTATGGCGATGTCGCTGTAGCCGGAGAAGTCGCAGTAAATCTGGAAAGTGAACAAGACAGCGACTAACAGGAGGTGGAAACCCGTCTGTCCAGCAAAACCGTCCCAGTACTGGTTGACGATGAGCGCGCAATTGTCGGCGATGACCAGTTTCTTGAAGAATCCCCAGAGCATCTGCCTGCAGCCATCCACGGCTCGAGTGTAGTCGAAAGTACGTGACCGCTGGAACTGGGGCAAGAGATTGGTGGCTCGTTCGATGGGTCCTGCCACCAACTGCGGGAAGAAGGATATGTAGGCGAAGAACTCCACGGGGTCGTGTGTGGCGCTTATCTTGCGGCGGTAGACGTCAATGGAGTAACTCAAGGCCTGGAAGGTATAGAAGCTGATGCCGACGGGCAGGATGACGTTGAGTGTGGCCCAGTCGAGCTCATAACCGGCAATGGAGAACAAGGAGGCCAAGTTCCCGGTGAAGAAATTGTAATACTTGAAAACGCAGAGGATGAGTAGGTTGACGACGATGTTGGCGGCACTGACCCAACGCCGCTTCGACGGGTCGGCAAGACGCTCTATCCACAAACCGCTCATATAGCTGCAGAAGGAAGTGAAGACGATGAGCAGCAGGAAACGCCAGTCCCACCAGCCGTAGAACACGTAACTGGCGATGACCACGAAGAGGTTCTGCCAACGCCGGCCTCGGAACACAAACCAGTAGAGCAGGAACACCACTGGCAGGAATATCACGAAATCTATAGAATTGAAAAGCATTTAATCGATATTTGCATCAAATCATCCCATGGATTCCTCCCTCCATGAGGCCTAATCATCTTTAAAAATGCAAAGTTACGAATAAATGAGCGAAAAGTCAAAACTTGTTTGGATTTTTCCGAATGCAAGTAACTTCACGTGAATTCGATGAAAAAACATTCGTTGAAGACAATAATTCCGGGCCATCTTAGATGAGCCCGGAATTATATGAAACACATGATATCTACTAATTGATGAGGTAGAATTTGGTGTAACCTTGATAAGTGCATTTGACGGTAGCGCGTCCGTCGGCAACACGACCAACCTCAATCTTGACATCAGGGTTGTCGGCAGTGGCCTCTATCACGGAATTGTCTTTCAAAGGCGCATAAACCTGATAGCGGTTCTGTTCGGTGTAGCCATTGGCATTGGTGGAACGAACAGGTGTATCAGTCAGACGGAGTGACTTTCCATCGACCTTGATGGTGACAACTGGCACCACAGGACGCTGGCAATCCTTTCCAATTCGTGAGAAGCCGATTCCGTGAAGGTCGAACAGTCCCATAGGGCGCTGAGGCTGACGCTGGCCGAATCCTCCACCTGGGAACTGCCGTTGCTGCTGCTGTTCTTGGAGTTCCTCTCCCTCAGCAACAAGATAGATGGCGTGTTTGCCCTTAAGTCCCTCGACCTCAGGCACAGCCACTTGGTAATTACGCACTTGGCGCGAAGCGTTGGCGGGAATAGTGATGACCCCTATTTCCTTGCCCTTGTGGACATCGTTGGCATAAGGCCCATCGAGCATCACATGAATTTTCACCTCTGTATCAACAGTGTGAGTAAGGAAGAGATTAAGTGTTGTGCCGTCACCTTTCTTAGTTCCTTCAAAAGCATTGACACCCCTGTCATTCTTGGCGAGTCCACCGAATCCGAAATACTTGAATCCGATGATACCTTTGTTGCGTATTCCCGCCAAGTCCATGTGATTGTTCCAAACATCCCAGTTGTCCTGCATCCATTCGTTACCCGTCGTATAACATGCGATACCAGCGGAATAATAACTGTAGGGAGGCAGTCCAAAAATCTGGAATCCCTCTGAAGTGACCTCAGCTCCGGTATAGCAAGTGCCGTCGGAGGCAGAAGCCGTCCATTCGTTGTTCTTAGCATAGGGGTCATAGGCTGTGATTCTGACAGTACCACCATCAGCAACCGCTTTCTTATCCCATTCAATCTTCACTGGTGCCACCATAGGCTGGCGTGCATTGCCAAAACCACGCGGTGGACGATGGTAGAAGACATACCATTGGCCGTTGATTTGCTGCAAAGAACCATGTGTGTTGTGCGCGGCATTGGTTGTGGTGAGATGTGTGCCGTCCTCATTTGGCACCACGCCACGGGAATCAACCAAAACACCTCCCGAGCGCCATGGGCCAAGCGGGCTGTCGCCGAAAGCATAACGCAGGGCGGAGTTGGTGGAGCCCAGTCCGTAGTCGGGGCCTGAATAACCAGAGAACACCATGACATACTTGTTGCCTACCTGGCGGATGGAGGAAGCTTCGAAGAAATTGAAGTCGCCAGGGTTCTGTCCTTTATAAAGAGCTGGGTATTGTGTTCCCTCGGGGTCGCGAACCTCTCCATAACGCTCGCTAGCGGGAATGAAATAATCGTGAATATCTGTGCCTGGACGTACGGAGTACATGGTAGTCGGGTCGAGTTCAAAAGCTGTGGAATGGCGGAATCCATAGAAAACGTATGCCCTGTATCCACGTTCATAGTCGGGGTCTTTCTTGTCGGTGATATTCTCCACGAAGACTGATGGGTCGAAGTCGATAATTGAACCAGGTTTGCATGTACGTCCATCTTCTGTGAGGTTCACAGGAGTGAAGGGTCCGTTAGGGCGGTCGCCCTTGCAAACCATAGGTGTTCTTCTGAAGCCACGTGAATGTGGATAAAGATAGTATGTCTTCTTACCCGTCATCCTGTCCTTGACCTCCACCAAGTCGGGTGCGAACATCGTATCCCATTGTCCATCGACATAATAGGTGAAGATAGGGCCTTCGTCGCGCCATTGGCTGAGGTCTTCAACGGGTGCCGACCACATACGGATGTCAGGACCGCAATAACCAGTGAACGTCACATCGTGGGAACCGATGATATAGGCACGCAACTTACCAGGATTGTCGGGGTCCTCAAACACACGAGGCTCGCCGTCAGGCACATGCTCCCAAAGGGGCAGATAAGGATTCTGGCCTTTCATGGCCGTAGAGAAAAGGAAAAATGCGGACAGTGCGATGCAACACTTCACCGTCAGACGGCCTAGGCTCATCATCTCAAGTTTTTTCTTTCTAATGTTCATATTCATACGTTTAAACAGTTGTTTTTGCAAAATTATACGAATCGTCAGCAACTGCAAAGACACCATGTAACGTATGCTTTATAATATGAAACATGAACCCCAGGAATGCCTAGGAAAGCCTAAGAATACATAGGAATGCTTAGGAAAACCTAGGAAAGACTAGAAACACCTAGGAAATCCAAGAAATGTTCAATGCTCAAAAAACGACCTCATCCACCGAGATATCGTGTGTTTCTGTGGGGATGTTGTCGAAAAACTGGAAAGGAAAGCAAAGCCCTATCTTCTTGCAAGGGATGAGTGGCAGGATTCGGTCGTAGTAGCCTCGTCCCCTACCCAACCTATGTCCGTCCTTGTCGAAAGCCATACCAGGTATGACAGCGAGGTCAATGGTGTCATAGTCGCAGAAGACTTCCCCTCTAGGCTCCATGATGCCGAAAGCACCTTTCTGCATCAGTTCAGGTTGATAGACGCGCAATTGCAAGTCATCGCCGACAACCACAGGCAGAAGAATAGTCTTCAGGCTGGCATACTTGAGCAGCAATGCGTGGGTGGACACCTCGTCGGGCAATGAATAGTAGAGCAACACTGTGCGTGCATAAAGGAAGTCAGGGTGTTGTTCAAGATGGTCCACCACACTCTCTGAAAGTTCAAGCAGGCGTTCTTCGCCAATGCGCTTCTTTTCACTCCTGATGTGCTTTCGCAACTCCGTCTTAGTCATGAACATATCTCAGAAACTATGCGAAAGCAATGTAAAAAGGAGTGGCCATACGTGCGTCGCGTGGCGAAAGGCTTCCCTTTGCCACTTTTCTATTGTCCTCTTCTTTTTTCTCTTCTTTGGCGTTGTCTTTCTTCTCCAAAACAGGTTTTGTCTTTCCCTGTTTAAAGATTTCGATGGCTTTGAGGACAGTTGGGTCATCCTCATTCATATACATCTGGTAGTCGTTTTGGTCAAGGATGGAGTAGATGATGTTGCCATAGATAGCCCGTTCGAAGAGTTCCCTCGACTTGATAATCATGAGATTCCGCCGTTGCAGTCCCTTGCTGTCGGCGAAGTGGACAAATTTCTCTAGTGTGTTCTGCTTCTTCAGATACTTGGCAATGTCCTTACCCTCGGTGAATTGCGACAGGGTTTGCCTGTTATCATCGCAATAATCGAAGCAGAACTGCGCCACGAGCCCGCTCGACACAGCCTGTGAGAAATATGTGGTGTAGCCTGTGGTATCTTCGGCGACGAAATAGTCGGGCATCACGCCTCCTCCTCCATAGACCTCACGTCCGATACCGGTATGATAGATGGGGCCGTTCTGACGGATGCTGTCCTCGTTGAAGAACTCTCCATGCTCGTAGCGCGACACGATATCCATCTCGTAGTCTTTACCCTTTCCATTGGTGTAGGGTTTCTGTATGCACCGTCCGGAGGGAGTGTAGTAACGTGCGATGGTCAGGTGTATCAACGACCCGTCGTTAAATTCAATAGGCTGCTGCACAAGTCCTTTTCCGAAAGTACGCCGTCCGATAATCACGCCACGGTCGTTATCCTGTATGGCACCGGCGAAAATCTCCGCTGCAGAAGCAGTGATTTCATCAGTCAGCACAATGATGGGCAAAGACTGGTAGGCACCTCTTCCATCACTCCTGTAATCTTCACGTCTTGACTTCCGTCCCTCTGTATAGACGATGAGTTTGTTCTTCGGCAGAAACTCGTTGACCATCTGAATGACAGCGGTGAGGTAACCACCGGTATTACCGCGGAGGTCAACCACAAGCCCCTTGAATCCAGCGTATTCGAGGTCGGCCAGTGCCAGCAGCAGTTCGGCGTAAGTGGTCTCTCCGAAGTTTTTGATGCGGATATAACCAAGCTCGGGATTGAGCATGTATGTGGAAGTTACGCTAAAAACAGGGACCTCTCCTCTGACCACCGTAAAATAGACGGGCTGAGACTCACCATGCCGCTTTACGCCCAATTTCACCTTGCTGCCTTTGGGCCCCTTCAGCCGCCGCATGGTCTCCTCATTGGTCACTTCCTTACCCACGTAAGGTTTGTCATCAACAGAGATAATACGGTCGCCAGGCAGTATGCCCACATTTTCCGATGGTCCTCCTTTGATGACATTGTTGACATGAACGGTGTCGTCCTTGATGGTGAACTGCACGCCTATGCCGCTGAAACTGCCTCTCAGCTCATCATTAGCCGACGAGGCGTCCTTGGCGGAGATGTACGACGAGTGCGGGTCGAGTTCGGAGAGAATATTCGGCATGGCCTTCTCCACTAGGTCGGAGATGTCAACCTTATCGACATACTGGTCGTCGATGATGTATAGCAGGTCGTTGAGTTTGTTGGACGTCGTGTTGATGATGTTGAGTCTGTTTCCCGAATACCGGTTGGCATAGAAAGTGCCTATCAGTATTCCGATAATAACACTGACGGCTATGATTGTAGGGATGAATTTAGATGACTTGTTCATGCTTCTGGTTATTGAAGTAATGTGGTGATGCTACTTTTATATCAGTTGAAATACATTGAAAAAGGCGTTATGAGGGAGTCACTTTTTCTCGTCGTACTCGCTAAGGTCGATAAATTGGACCTCGATGCCAGCCCGCTTGAGGAGGTTGATGCCATCATCGAGGCGGTAAGTGTTGGCATAGAGCACTCGTTTAATGCCTGACTGGATGATGAGTTTAGCGCACTCAATGCATGGCGAGTCGGTGATATACATAGTGGCTCCTTTGCTGGAATTGTGGCTCCTTGCCAGTTTTGTGATGGCATTGGCTTCTGCATGGAGAACGTAGGGTTTTGTTGTGTTGTTTTCGTCCTCACAAATGTTCTCGAACCCCGAGGGTGTGCCGTTGTATCCATCGGAGATAATCATGTTGTCCTTCACTACGAGCGCCCCCACTTTACGTCGCTGGCAGTAGGAATTCTCAGCCCAGATACGGGCCATTCTGAGATATCGTTGGTCGAGTAGCGATTGTTTGTTGCTGTCCATAATGCGAATGTTTTTCCGTAGTTTTCGGAATAGTCGATTATTCTGGATAAAAAATTATCTGATTGAGCCCATGTTGATGTAACTGTTGTCGTCGCTGAAAATCTCGAGAATATTGGCATCCCCGGAATACCTGTTGACATTCTTGATGACGCGAAAGATATTGGCATCGAGAAGACTCTCCTCGCAGTTGACAGACGAGGTGACGTTCAACTTCAGTGTTCGGTGTTTACCATCAGCCTCCCAAGTTCCGCTGAAGCTGGTGTTGGTGGAGAGTTTACCTGTGAATGTGTCTTTGGAGAAGACTATCCAATAACTATCCTTGTAGATATAGAGGCTACTTACTTGCTCTTTGCTGAAGTCGGTGCCGTTGAGTTTTCCACCGCTCATATACCATGTCTTACCTATGAAGATATCGTCGATGTCGTCGTCGGATGAGCATGCCACAAGTGTGACGGCAGACAACAAAAAAAGCAGTATTGTAGTTACGAGATTAAACTTCATATATTCCTATTCCTTAGTTTGTTATACCATTTCGTTCAAGTAAAGCTTTAATAGTTGGCTCTTGTCCACGGAATCGTTTGTAGAGTATCATAGGATGCTCAGTTCCCCCTTTCGAGAGAATATTGTCGCGGAAGCTCTGAGCCGTTTTCTTGTCGAAGATGCCATTCTGTTTGAAGAGGGAGAAAGCATCTGCGTCAAGTATCTCTGCCCACTTGTAACTATAGTATCCAGCGGCATATCCACCAGCCATGATATGTGAGAACTGCACAGTCATACAAGTTCCTTCCACCTCTGGCAAAAGTTTCACCTTCCGTGTAGCCTGTCGTTCATGCTCTATGATGTCTTGGGTGAGCGGTTCTTTGATGTCGTAGTATGACATGTCGAGCAGTCCGAACGACACTTGACGGATGCAGGAGTATGCCACGCAGAAGTTGCGGCTTCGCTGTAGTCGGTTGATGATGTCTTCGGGCACAGGCTCACCTGTTTGGTAATGGAAAGCGAAGGTGTTGAGGAAGTCGCGCTCCATGGCATAGTTCTCCATGAACTGCGAGGGCAGTTCCACGAAGTCCCAATAGACGTTTGTTCCGCTGAGGCTCTTGTGGTGTGTGTTGGCAAACATGCCATGGAGTGAGTGTCCGAACTCATGGAGGAAAGTCTCCACCTCACCAAGAGTGAGCAAAGCTGGTTTGGTGTCGGTGGGTTTGGTGAGATTCATCACCACCGACACTTGTGGTCGGCTATTCTCCCCCTCCTCGTCAATCCATTGCTCCTTGTAGCTGGTCATCCAAGCCCCCGCTTGTTTACCCTCGCGAGGATGGAAGTCGCAATACAACACGGAGAGGAAGTGTCCGTCGGCATCGAAGACCTCGTAGGCTTCCACATCGGGATGATAGACGGGGATGTCTTTGTTGTGTTTGAAAGTGATGCCATAGAGTCGTGTGGCGAGTCCGAACACACCTTTCTTCACTTGGCTGAGCTCCAGGTAAGGACGCATGATTTCGGAATTGATGTTGTAGTCTCGTTCCAGGAGTTTGTTGGAATAATACCCCATATCCCAAGGCATGAGCTGGAAGTTGTCGCCTTCCATCTCCTTGGTCAATTTCTCCACTTCCGCCACCTCCTTTTGCGCTGTGGGCAAGTAGGCCTCGGTGAGTTGTGAAAGCATACGCTCCACATTCGTTTTGTTCTCGGCCATGCGGTTCACCAACACATAGTCAGCGTAAGTCTCATAACCCAGGAGATTGGCGAGATGGAGTCTCAGATTCACAATGCGGCGGCATATCTCCATATTGTTCTCCTTGTTGTCGTGTGTGCAGATGGTGTTGTAGGCCATGTGCATCTTCTGGCGGAGCTCACGTCGGCTGCTGTAGGTGATGAAGGGTATGTAGCTCGGTGCGTTGAGTGTGAACACCCATCCGTCGAGGCCTTTCTCCTTGGCACAGAGGCGTGCAGCCTCAATAGCAGTTGGTTGCAGTCCGTCGAGGTCCTTCTCGTCGGTGATATGGAGCGTGAAGGCATTGATTTCAGCGAGTTTGTTCTGAGAGAACTGCAAAGTGAGTTGGCTGAGTTCGGCCGTAGTCTTGCGATAGTCCTCTTTTTGCTGTTCATCGAGATTGGCCCCGTTTCGAACAAATCCGTCATAAGTTTTGTGGAGCAACATCTGTTCCTCAGGGGTGAGTTCTTGCAATTTCGTCTCATCGGAGTGATAATAGTCATAGACGGCTTTCACCCGCTGGAAGAGTTTGGGGTTCAGACTGATGTCGTTGCTGTGTTCGGAGAGCACGGGCGACATCTTCTGTGCCAGCGCCTCCATCTGGTCGTTTGTCTCCGCGCTGTGGAGGTTGAAGAAAACTGTGGTGACCCTTTCGAGCAGTTCGCCCGTGTTCTCCATCGCGCAGATTGTGTTTTTGAATGTGGGAGGCTCAGGGTTGTTGACGATACGCTCCACTTCCTCATTCTCTATCCGTATGCCCTCGAGCATCGCTGGCTCATAGTCCTCCAGACGTATGCGGTCGAAAGGAAAGGTGTGGTGAGGTGTGTTATAATTATCAATGAAAATATTGCTCATAATGTCTGATTATTCATAAAAATAGGAGGCCATAGCCTTCTCAAGGTTGTTCATGATGATGCCCATTCGTTTGAGTTGAATGACTCCCTGATCCTGCAGGCTGTTGAGGCCCTTGGAAACATTGGTTCTTGACTCTCCGAGGAGTTCAGCAAGATCCTCCATCTTCACTTTGACCATCTTGTATCCTTCCATCACCGTGGAGTGTGTGCAGAAGAAACGGATGATTCTTTTCTCTATCGACCCGTTGTTCTTGAGGTTCCATATTTGTTGCTGCACTTTCTGAAACCTGGTGCTGAGCATGTTGAGCATATTGGTCCTTACTACGTCAATGTGGATAAGGTCGTTCTTGAAGACATTCTTATCGACGAGGAAGGTGCTTCCGTCAGTGACGAACTTGTAGGTGCGGAGATAGTCCTGATTGTACCCGAATATGCCTTCAGGCTCAAGCAATGCAGGCGCATTGAGTATCTCGAGGAATCGGTATTTTCCACTGGCCGACACATACTCTGCGGAGTATCGTCCACTGAGTATGTAGATGAGTTGGTTGTGCCTGTCGCCCCTCACCACAATCGTCTCCCTCTCCTTGTTCTGGCAGAAGTCAAGTTTGATTCTCTCGAAAATCTGCTGCAGTTGCCTTGTACTCAGTCCTTGGAAGAGAGGCAGAAGCTGTATGCGTTCGAACATCGTAAGTTCCATAATCCGAGCTGATGAAGTGAAATGAATACATTCAAATCACAAAGTTACAATTATTCTCTGGATTCCCGTTGATTATTAAGATTTTTTCAGAAAATAAAAACAAGAATTCTGAGTATTCGGAATACCCAAATATTCGAATACTCAGAATACACGGTAAACTCTGCTACAAGTGTTTGTCGGAGTACATGGCGTTCCACCATTGTGGTTCGTCCTTAAGCCAGCGGTCGAACCAAGCGAAGATAGTGTTCTGCCATTGGATGCGCTTGTTGTAGTCAAGAATGTGATGGTTCTGCCCCTCGACCAGCACCATCGCTGTGGGTCGACCAAGGAGTTTGAGCGCTGTATACATCTGGATGCTCTCTCCTACAGGCACGTTGGTGTCGCCAGTACCGTGGAGGAAGAGTAGCGGTGTGTGTATCTTGTCGGCATTGAAGAGCGGACTTTGGTCCACATAAAGATGTTTGTCGGTCCATGGATAGGAGTTGGCCATTGACACCTCACTGTAGGAATAACCCCAGTAGCCCTCACCCCAATAGCTAGTATGGTCGGAGATGCCAGCATGGGAGATGGCGGCGGCGAAGATGTCGGTCTGTGTCTGTAAGTACTGGGTCATGAACCCTCCGTAACTGGCGCCGATACATCCAATTTTGTCCTTGTTGACCCAAGCATGCTCACTGCAGAACTGTTTAGTGGCGCCGATGATGTCTTCTGCCACTCCTTTACCAGCAGTGTTGACATGGCGTGAGGAAAACTCCTGTCCGAAACCAGTAGCTCCGCTAGGATTCACAATCAGTACCACATAGCCAAGAGCGGCGTATGCATGTTGGGGGTATCGGTTCTCGAAATTGCGGCTAGTGGGAGAGCATCCGCCATAGTAATTCACTATCATGGGGTATTTCTTCGTAGTGTCGAAATGTGGTGGCAGGTAAAAACGGCAGCAGATGGTGTCGCCTCGGTCGTTGAGGTAGTTCCATGCTGTGCATTCCCCCAACTCTATCCCTTTCAAACGTTCTGCAGAGAGGTCCTCCAGCAGGGAGGATTTGAGGCTCTTGGTCGAGAGGGTGTAAAGCCTGTCGCTATTGGAGGCGCCTTGTCCATAGAATACCATGACGGGGGCGGAATTGGCAACACTGAAACTCATCACCATCTCCTCGGGTGTGTCAATACGACGAATCTTACCGTCTTTGGGATTGAGTTGAAACAGGTGCATGCAATCCTTGTCCTCCGCATTGAAGTAAACCATACCGTCGGCCTTGCTCCATGTCATGCGCTGCACATTAGGATTGAACTGGCGGGTGAGCGGACGTATCTTTCTCATCAAGGTCTCCTTGTTTTGGAGAGGACGTACGGGTGTATCAACATAAACATTCTTAAACAATCTGCCGTCGATGTCCAACAGGAAAAGTTGTGTGTCAATCATGCTGGGCACCCTACCCTCAGGCACCACGTTGCCCACTCCTCCGAGTGCCTCGGGAGAACCAGAAATCAGTACTTGTGTCCCGTCGGGTGAGAAGAGAGCGCCACCGACGAATCCATCCTTCACCACGAGGGTGTCTGTGTGCATGGTGCTCAAGTTGAGACGGAAAATGGATGTCACGGTGGTAGGTCGTTGTGTGAGTCTGTTTTCCGACTTGCTAATCAGCAGGAAACGACCGTCGGCACTGATATCGTTGAGATAGACGCTATGGTAGCCGAAAGACAGCGGAGTGCAGAGCCCTGTGGCGATGTCGTATTTGAGCAGTTGGTTGCGGTTGCGCCAGCCAGGCTGACGGTCTTCGGGTTCCACCACCTCGAATACACCGCTGTCCTTTTCTTTCTCACCCTCTTCCCTATGGTTGATGATGAGATAGTCCTCGTTAGGCGACATGGTGAAAGAACCTTCAGGCAAGTTCTCTGCAATGATGTTTTCCTCTCCAGTCCGTGGATCAATAGCGTAGAGCGTGTTATGCCCTTGGTTGTCGCGGCGAGTGGAATAATACTTGTTGGTCTTAGGCATCCAGTGTCCGTTGGCATTGGTGTTGACTATCCGCTTTTGCTGCAGGTCCCACAGTTTCGAGTTGTAGTCGGTGCTTCCTCCCTCACGGGTCTGAGAATAGCTGACAATGGCATAATGACCGTCGGGCGACACCTCAATGCCGCTGTAACGTCTGCCGAGCAGCACGTCGAGCAGGGTGTAACGACGTTGGCCGTCATTGGGGACGACCTCCACCACTCCATCGCGCTCTGTCTTCACCTTGATGTCCAAGGTGTCGTTTTTTCCAGGCTGTGACAGGTACTTCACCACCACCTCATGTGTGGCGGGCTGAAGTGTAGTCTTTCCTCCCGCACATTCCTTGCCGTCAACCAGCAGACGGTAGTTGTGCAAGCCTGAGACCTTGATTTCCGCGTCGGTGAATGATGTGTTTTGAATATTGAAACCCAACAGATGTAGCGCTGAACCTTGGTTGCAAGCAGGCAGTTGCCCTTGCATCACGGTCTTCGCATCCTTCAAAGCTGAGAAATTGATGGGGGCTTTGAGCCACTCGTCGTCCTGGAAGGTTTTGCCTTGAAGGTTCACGCTGTCCATCATCACGGGACGCTCAAGCATGTATGGTCCAGCATACCGGCACTCGGTCACGGGTACGTCCTCGGCATAGGTGTAGGTCGATGCCAGCAGCAACGACACGAAAAAGAATGAATGCTTCATCATAATTGTCTTTAGTTTTGGGGATGTACTATTTATCCCAATTGGATAGTTGCCACAAATTTACAAATAAAAGTCAACTAATACAACGAAAGACTTGTACGTTTTCATTTTTTCTTTAAAAGTCAATCGTCTTTAGTCATTAGATATTGCAATTACATCAACTACGATGACATCCTTCAGTGGTCGCAAAAAAGGTCGAGTTCCAAACGAGGAACCCGACCTTAATTCATATATTGACAAAATAGTTTTAGCGGACAACAAACGTCATCAACGCATCATACGTTTCTCCGAATGACCGTCCTTGTACTTGATGATGGTGACACCTCGAACAGGCCGTGCGAGACGCATACCGTTGAGGTCGTAATAGCCTTCAATCTCGTTGGAGAGAGACTCGCTGCGCAGGTCGTCAATGCCAGATAGGGACTGATTGCCGTAGTAGTAGAGACGGAATCCATCTATGACAAGCAAGTCGTTCTCCGTTTTCAGTGGCACTTTGACACCGATGGTGATGACTCTGGGACTGACAAAGTCAGCCTTCAATAGATTCACGTAACGACCAGCATTGAAATAGGCCTCGATGGCAGCGTTGTTGCCAGGTACATAGATGCCTGAGTACTTGCTCTCTGTGCCGCCTTGATCAAGCTTGGGGTCACCACCGAATCTGCCCGAACCGGAGTGCTGATACCAAAGAAACAAAGGAATAAATAATAAAGAAAAGAATAATGAGAGCCTTTCATATATACTACATGTTTATCAATGAACATAAAAACCATCCCAGTGGAATGTTGATTGTGCAAATATACACAAAAAATTCATTTCTCCACCTTTTTATTGGATTATTTCCTGATATAACATGGTTTTATAACCGAATTGATGGGTGATAATTGAACGGATTGGTCCTTCGTTTTGTGTCTTTTCCACCATACAAGATGGAAAAGAGGTGGAAAAAGAAGCGGAAAGTAGCTAAATATCAGTGCAAAAAGGATGGAATACCGATTTCCATCCTTTTCTCTTGCGAAGACCATCCATTTGCCGTACTTTTGCAAAAAAAAACGGAAACGACATCAAAACGCAGACT
>Ga0247609_10003869_pt1 | contig 15076 bp, 33 predicted proteins | sample 172DNAGHGlowgp2_FD_193487 | JGI IMG/M metagenome (GOLD analysis project Ga0247609, IMG submission 193487) | Sheep rumen microbial communities from Palmerston North, Manawatu-Wanganui, New Zealand - 1728 DNA GHGlow gp2 | ecosystem: Host-associated > Mammals > Digestive system > Stomach > Rumen ...
ATCTCATACATGCATGCATGCCACCGGAGCCAGGCTACTTGTGAAAAAATTATTTTTTAAAAAAGTATTGACTTCTATTGGAAAAGGATTATAATAGATAATGTAAAGAGAGGTAAGAAAAAATGAGAGACTTCATGATTGAAATTAAGACTGTAAATGCTACTGAAACGATTGCGCAGACGCTGAAAGATGAGGTGTTCACAAGACATACCTATAATGCCCTGCGGAAAGAGAACCATCTGCCTGCTATTGAATTTGCTCGCAAGCGTAATATCATCAAGGTTGTTAAGGAAGAGCCGTATCAGATTGAGCGTGACGGAAAGACAATTAACGCAAAACGCTACTATTATACACTCGATGCTGACAAGTATGATGAAACCATGGCATTCCTTCAGACAAGAACGGGACTGAGAAAGCGTCTCAAGAGATGCGCAATGCACATGGGCATGAACAGTGAAAAAATTAAGATGCTCACTGACTATAACAGAGAAATTGAAACATTCATTGAACTTGTCGGGCAGTGGTAAAAAGCAGAACAGTCTGCTTTTTATTTTTCCTCTTGGATCCATGCATGCATGTTACCGGGGGCCAGGCTATTTGCACAAAATAGTTTTTAATTTTTTCAAAAGTATTGACAATTAAAATAAATAGTGTTATTATAAAAATATAGAAAGAGGTATAAAAATATGAAAAAGGCTTATCCATACTATAACATCACTTCTGGCATTACCTATGTAGTTATTACTGAAAATCAGCAGGAAGCAGATATTGCTATGTGCAATGAACTCCGCAAGCAGTCTAAATACGATACAAAGAAGTTTGAAGAATTGCTTCGCTTGACCTGTGCGGAAAAGCCTGTGACTGTCAAGAAGGGCAAGATCGGAATTTCTGAAGGAAAGTATACTGAAATTAAATAGCCTAAACCGCTTAAACGGTTTAGGCTTGCCCGGGCGACCGGCCTGTGAAAAAATTATCTTTTAAAAACTTATTGACTTTTTTAAAAAAATGGTTATAATAATAATTGTAAGGAGAAATAAAAATGATGACAGTTAGAGAATTTATTCAGAAGCTTCTCTTGGAATCACCTTCATTAGACGCAACAGTTTACATCAGTGAAGTAACAGATGATGGCCTTATTGATTTTGAAATCACACGGATTGACAATGATGGCATGTTTAACGGTATAAACATTGATCTTGAAAGAGAGGGATAAAAAAATGGAAATTAAAGATGAAATTGTTGAAAAGTGCTTCTACCAGACAATAAAAGAAATTTTTGAAGATGATGCAGAGCTGGATCAGTGCTTTTATGACAGAATCTATCGTGATTTTGATACTGGTAACATGGAAGATAAAGATTATGACGTATTTTTTGAAAAAATGTATGCACTTAAAAGAAAAACATTAGCAAAAATCCTTGACAAATAAACCAAAAGTAGTATAATAATATCAGAAAGAGAGATAAGGAAAATGACTAAATTCTTGTTTGAAAATTTAGAAACTGAAGAAATCTTCACTGTAATTGCGGAAGGCGAATCTGAAGCATGTGATCTTGCGCTTGAGCAGGCGAATCATGTTCCGCTTCGGTTTATTGGCGAAGTAAAAAATCCTTGACAAAAGGATTTTTTTATGGCGCGGCGCCTTCGAACGTTGGTTCGGCCGGCGCCCGTTTTTCCAGGGCCATGCATACATGAAAAATAATGCATGGACATGCGTGCAAGTGGCATGGATGCATGTATTCCCAATACCGGCGCGCGTACCCTACATTTCCTGGTGATTCATCCTATCAATTATGAAAAAACTTTCATAATGAAAATGCATTTTCATTGTTGACAGCTTTAAAAAAATGAGTATAATTATAAGTGTAAGGGGGAGATGAGCGGTAGGTTCGATTCCTACGGAGCGACTAAAGGGTACCGATTTCGTCAATCGGCTTTCGCCCCAAGATGGTTAGCCTTCTCTTGGAAGATGACAGACTTCACCCTCACAAAAAAAAATAAAAAAAGGTATTGACAAATAAAATAAAAAGTGATATTATTAAATAGTCAAGGGGGATGCGGACAGGCGACGCACGGGAGCCTCCCGCTTGGGGATGGTCGGTGTAAAATAATCCGAAAAATGTTCAAAAACCCCTTGACAACTTACCACAAAAGTGCTACAATAGAATCACCAAGGGAAAGGGAACAGAAAGAAGCCCAACGAATTGTCCCCACTTGGTTCGCAAGAAAAAAAAGAATTGCGGTAAAAAAATAAAAAATGGGGGTTGACACTGAACCAAATCGGTGTTATACTAGAATCACAAAGGAAAGGTAAAAGGTGATGATTATGGAAAAGGTTACTATTATGGAGCAGATCGCTCAGATTGAACGTGCATGGGAAGCAGATTACGTTAATAACTGTGCCAATGAAGGTAAACTCTCTGTTGAAGATTTCAACTTCCTTGTAGAACGTGCGAAGAAGTCTGTCCGCAAGGCGTCCGCTAAGAAGGGTCTGACCAAGGCTCAGAAGGAAAACGAAGAGTACAAGGACAAGATTCTTGAGATCCTCGTTGAAAATGGAGCCATGACCGCAACTCAGGTCGGCGCTGAGTTCGGTTGGAGCGGTTCTCAGAAGGCTTCCGCTCTGCTCAAGCAGATGGTTGACAACGGTAAGGTCGTCAAGGCGAAGGACGGAAAGGCTACTGTCTTCTCCGCAGTCGCTGAGGACGAAACCGAAGCCGAGTAGTCGCCGAGGGGCGCAAGCCCCTCTCTTCTCCGCTCATGGCGCAATGGTAGCGCAATCGCCTCTTAAGCGATGGGTTGAGGGTTCAAGCCCCTCTGAGCGGACTTGCACGAATGTATGTCCTCCTTCTTTACGCCCATGCTTGCATGGGCTTTTTTATTTGAATGCCAGGTTCTATGCATGCATGTTTTTTTACCTGCTTGCATGGCGCGCCGCCTTCGCACGCAGTGCGCTCCGGCGGCCGAGTTTGGGGGCCATGCATGCATGGCAATTTTTGAAGCGCATGCATGCATGGCGGCATGCGCGCATGGATTCCTGGAACATACATGCATGGATACGTTCCCTGGGCTGCGTACCCTACATTTGCTGTCAAGTGCCAAAAGTGGTAAAAGAATCCAATACACAAAAAATCGCTGGTGTCAAGTTGAAAATTAACGAATTTTTTTCTGAGAACACTTTCATAAATTTAATGCGCATGAAAGCCGTTTTCATGGTACTATAATAGTGCGGAAGGGAAAAGGGGCGAACGGCCAACCGCCCCCCTACCATCCGCACCGCTCTTTGAAAACTGAATATTCGACTTCTTAAAAAATCTTTGTTATAATTTTTATAGAAAAGGAAAGGTGATAAGATTATGGCTAACAAGATTACTGTCAAGGATTACTTCATGGAACTTCGTGCACTCGCGGAACGCGCTAACCGCGCCGATCTCGTGACTTTCGTTGATTCGCGTATCGCGCAGGTTGAAGCGAAGAACTCGCGCCGTTCTGACAAGCCGACTGCAAAGCAGGTTGAAAATCTCGACCTCATGAACCGCATCGTTGAATGCATGGAAGACGGCAAGCGGTACCGCGTCTCTGAAATCAACAAGTTTGATTTCCTCAAGGACTACTCTGCTAACAAGGTTAATGCGCTTGTCCGCGGTCTGAAGCTTGATGGGCGCGTCATCAAGGAAACCGAAAAGAACATCGCGTACTTCGTCAAGGCGTAGTCATGCAAGCAGGGGGCGAAAGCCCCCTACCATTCCAACAGATAGAAAGGTAAGGTGATAAGGAATGAAGGAAATGAAGTTTACGAAAGAACAGATTGAAAAGCAGATGCGCGCCAACCACTGCACGCGCGAAGAAGCGCTTGACATTCTCGCATGGGACTACGCAATCGACCACGGCGACACAGAAAAGGGCGCCATGACTGCAGAACAGAAGAAGATGGTGCGGAATCTGACCAAGGCGGACAAGGCGCCGACTGAAAAGCGCACTGTCAAGCGCGAGCGCAAGGTTGACGCTAACAAGGCGGAAGTCTTCGGATGGGTTAAGACCATGCTTGAAGGTATGGAGCTTAACGGCAAGGTTGAGAACATGACATGCAAGAATGAAGCAGAGATTTCCTTCATGCATGGCGGTGAAGCCTTCACCATCAAGTTCACCAAGCATCGTGCGCCGAAGGACTGACCCCCTGCATGCAGGGGGCTTTTCTTTTGCGGTTTAAAACATGCATGCATGTCGGCCAGGATTTAAGTATGCATGCATGGACGCCAGCGGTTTCATGCGTGCATGTTTTTTATTCCATGCATGAATGGCGCGGCGCCGACGGCCCTGGCGCCGCGATTTTCGTCAAGTGCCAGGATCGGCAATTTTTGTTTCCAAAAGTGGCAATCTGAAGTGGTTGCATTCCATCCCAAAATCCGTATAATAGATAGTGTAAGGAGAGATAAAAAATGAAAATTATTCTTATAATAATTGCTTTTGTGGGTCCGTTCCTTATCGGATTTAAACTTGGATTCAATGTTGGTTGGCGTGAAAGCGTATTTGATCAACTTTACAGAAGGGCTTTAGAGATACAAAAAGAGGGAGAAAAACAAAATGGATAAAAGAATCAACTATAGAATGGTGATCGACACGGAAACGTGTCCGCTTGATAAAGACTTTGAAGGGGTCTGTTCCTATAACATGTTTGTCTATGATGTAGGCTATGCCATTGTAGACAAGAGGGGAAACGTATACCTCACACGTTCATTTGTGAATGCTGATGTGTACCTTGCGGAAAAGGAACTGATGAAATCTGCTTACTATGCGCACAAGATTCCGCAGTATGAAGCGGACATGCAGGCAGGTAAGCGCAACCTTGCAAGCATGTACACCATCCGCAAGGTACTGCTTCAGGACATGCATGAATACAATGTGAAAGAGGTATACGCCCACAACATGCGTTTCGACTATGGGGCGTTAAACAATACTCAAAGATACATTACAAAATCAAAATATAGATACTTCTTCCCTTACGGCGTTAAAATTTGCGATACTCTCCGCATGGCTCGTGATGTTCTCGGTAACATGCCGACATACAAAAAATTCTGTGAAGAAAACGGATACCTCACAAAGACAGGACATGCACGCATGACTGCGGAAATCATCTATCGCTTCATTACAGGTGAAAACGATTTTAAAGAATCGCACACAGGGCTTGAAGATGTGATGATAGAAAAAGACATTCTTGCATACTGTTTCAGACAGCACAAGAAAATGAATCGGCTCTGTTGGAGTTGATTCATTTTCTCCCCTGCATGCATGGCGCCCCGGGGGCCGCAAAAAATCAGTAGTTTTTCCGCAAAGAAGTTAAAAAATCAGTGGTATTTCTTAAAAATCGGAGTATAATTATAAATGTAAAGAGAGGTAAAGAAAAATGTACGTTGTAATGCTGTTCTTGAATTTTGAGGGTTATCAGATTGACGATCACAATAGAGTATTCAAGCATGAAAAGAATGCTAATAAGTATTGCGATAAGTTGAATGAAAAATTCTATGGAAGTGCAAACCCCGAAAGTGATGAATATTATGATGTGATTTATTTTGATAGAGGAAATGGTTGACAAATCAAAAGAAAAGAGTATAATAATAATTGTAAAGAGAGGTAAAGAAAGTGAAAAAATATCTTATTGTTAAATGTGAAGAACTCGGTGATCAGTGGGAATGCGATGCAAACAGAACGCCCGTATGCATGACAGATGATTATTCTACTTATGGTATAGGCTATGAAGTATATAAGTTGACGTCAGAAAATGAATTTCGTCGTATCAAAGATTATGAAACTCCTCTTGAATATGGAATAGCAGTTTATAAATGGGTAGATGGGAATGATGAAAAGGATATTCCTGATGAAATTATGCAGAAGTATCCTGAAAAAGACCGTGATGATTTTACCCTTAGAGAAATCAGAGAAATCTGCAAAAAATATCATTTTAAAGAGGGTACTCCCGAAGAAATTCTTGAAGAAATTTCTAACTGTGGAGCACATGGAGAAGAAATTAACCACGAATGGGTAGTAATTGGAGAATATCAGGATAATTGGTTCTCTATGGGTTACTAACCCATTTTTTTAATATTTGCGCTCGGCGCGCCGCTGTGGTATGCTCTTTACCACAGCGGCCGGCTTTTGTCAAGTGTCAGATCTGGTAAATTTTCTTGCCGAAATTGGCACTTGACAAACCGCTGGTACATTCCTGGAACATTGTCAAGAGGGCGTACCCTACATTTACCAATCCTGGCGTGTCAAGTGTCTCTTTTGGCAACATTTTTTTCATAAAAAATTTCATAAAATTTTCATAAAGTTTTCGGCATGAAACCTGTTTTCATGGTATTATTATAGAGGTGAGAGGGAGAGATAAAATCCCGCCCACAAAAAAATAGTTGAAAAACTAAAAAAAATTTGTTAAAATTATTATAGAAAGGTAAAAGGTGATAACAAATGGAAAAGATGACGATTAACAAGCAGTACGAACAGATTCAGAACTTTCTGAAAGACAATGGCGCTCCGCAGGAAATGATTACTTTCATTTCTGAACGCATGGCTCAGGTGGCAAAAAAGAATGCTAGACGGTCTGATAAGCCGACCGCAAAACAGGCTGAAAATCTTGATCTCATGAATCAGATTGTCGCTACCATGGAAGATGGAAAGCGCTACAGGGTTTCTGAGATTAACAAGTTCGATTTCCTCACTGAATACAGTGCTAATAAGGTAAATGCTCTTGTGAGAGGGCTGAAACTTGATGGGCGTGTGATCAAGGAAACCGAAAAGAATATTGCCTACTTTGTCAAGGCTTAAGAGAAAGGGGTTCTCCCCTTTCTCTCACCGCTTGACGAAAAAATAAAAAAGTGGTATTATTTTTATAGAAAGTGAGGACATAATGAAACCTGCGGAAAAAGAAAATCTGATTCTGAAAAACATGCGTGCATTGGGCATCACTCGGCAGGAAGCGGAACAGCTGATCGCTGATGATGAGGCGGTAGACAGGGGCGAGGCTATGCCGTGGGATCTTACGCCCGAACAGATGAAAAACGCTCGCAAACTTGCAAATGCTACTACCCGCAAGACAAACAAAGAAATTAAACGCACAAAAAAAGAGAATCCCGACAAACAGACGATCATCGCCTGCATGCATGAAGCACTTGCAAGCATGGACGGGGTCGATACTCTCACATGCACGAATGCCGAACGGACTATTGATTTTATGTATAATGATGTTAATTATACATTAACTCTCACAGCTCACCGCAAATAGCGGTGAGTTTTTTTATTTTGTCAAGTGCCAAAAATGGTAACAAAATTTGCCGAAATTGGCACTTGACTTGTTCCTCAAAACGTGCTATAATCGGCGGCCCGGCGACGGAGGCGCCTGGCCGTTCTTCACAGCAACCCTCATATGGCCATTTTTCTGGGGCAAAAGCGGCATGTGCCATATGGCCGCCGATTTCCCGCAACTCCACTCTAGCTAAGGCCGTCCGGTCTTACCGAGACGGCCCGTCTCTCTCCGCATCACTCCAATAGCATCACAGATTGACAAATTATATAAAATATGTTATAATATAAAAAAAAGATAGTATATATATAGAATTTTTCTACTTTTTCCTGGCTTTTTGCGCAAAATCATCCAATTTCATCGCAAAATAGTTGGATTTTCAACTATTTTCCCTCTCTCCTGGGGTAATTTAATTGACTTTTATTAAAAATTATGATATAATATAAAAAAAGACATTATATATATAAAAAATATTACCTTTTACCCAGTTTTTTGTGCGTTTTTGCCAAAAATTCATAAAAAATTTGTATTTTTTAAAAAATTATGATATAATAAAATGGGGTAAATAATAATATACAGCCTTCCCCAGATACTATTCTGCGGTATCTAAGTAGGCTAAGGCTAAAATTCATTCATACATCCTTTTTGGATATAGCTAGACCCGCAATTCTGCGGGTCTTTCTTTTTGCCAAATAAAAAAGCTAAGCGCATTTATTAGCGCTTAGCTTTTCAATATATATAAACAGAAAGCCAATAGAAAAGAAGGTAAAAAACAATGTAAAGGTGATCATTTCTTGTCTAAAGGCTATCCGTTTTTATCTCTTTATCTTAATATGTCTAACTGGGATGAAGCTACCTTCTGGAGTCTTATAATACTCACCTATCTCTGCGTCCCTCTTATATTCCTCATGAAAAGAATCCAGCTCTTGATTTATCGTCTTCATTAAAAGGCTCATCAGCTTATCTAAACAGCCATATTCTTCCAAGTATCCCATAAAGCTATACTTTGACAGCTCCTCAGCGGCAGGATACCTATACCAATTATCTATAACATAATCGTATATATCCTCTTTTATTAGTTCGCTATAGTTCTTCTGAACTACCTGCTCCAAATCAAGTTCTTTCTTCCACATCTTCTCAAGCTCCATCATAAACTCAGGGACCATCTCGTCTAATCTATAACCTTTATCGGCCATCTCCTGGGCCGCACATCTTAGATGTTCTCGCACATTTTTACTTATATTCATAATATAAGATACCTCTTTCTTTTTATCTTACATATATATTATACTATAATTTTTTTAATATTGCAAATTTTCTTCAATTGCCAGGTATTCAAGATAACCAATAGGAAAATAACAGAGTAATATAATCTAATAATAATAGTAGTAATAATAGTAATAATAATAATATATCTTTTTTCTTTATTATAACATATATTATAATAAAAGTCAATTTGAGAGCAAAGCTATGCGGTTTAGGTGATATTTCAATTCGGTTTTTCAATTCGTTTTCCGAAAGATTTTCGAACGAATTTTTCAAATGAGTTTTCCATATGTTCCATTGCCGTTCGGGAGGCCACTTACACCATTTTCCAGCAACCCCTTATTCCTCAATGATCCAACCCCTATTTCTGAACCAATTTCCAGATCCATCCTCCGCACAATCTCTGTTTACCACTCAAACACTTACTGATCCCGGTCTTTCCGCAACCAGTCTCTCTACTAGCTTCCGCAATACTTCTAAACCTCTTCACCAAATGCCCTTCTAAATCCCATTGCTCAACCGCTTTCGTATTATCAGGTAGCTTCTCTTCCCCTTGATATTCAACAAAACCATCTTTATTTTTTATCTTCATAACCTTTATAAGTAATCCCTTTCCATTATAAATTTACTATAATCTCTAATCAATTTAAATTTTCTTAAATTTTCTCTCCCAGTTCCATCCCACCAATAAGGCCATGGACCAGAATCCCAACCTCTCCCCATTTCAGCAAACTTAATATCATCCAATATAACCCATAAAGCTTCTTCAGGACTCAGATTTTCTCCTTCTGGATCTCTTAAAGCCGCCCAATACCATCTCAAACCTTTAATAGCATCAGAATACTCTACATTACTTAATCTATTAAATTTCCCCATAATCTATAATCTCCTTTTTTATTTCTTTCTAGCCTATTCAACCAACTTCCATCTTCTTCTTCATAGCATGCGCCACAAGATCATAAATATCCTTCGGCTTAATCAACTTCCAATCTAAATTCAAATGTATCATATAGTCCTTTAAAGCTTCATCATTCTTACTCTCAATTAAACTATCAATCTTATTATAATCAAATGTCATTTTTCCAAATTCCTCCTATTTTTTTTAAACACTTATCCATAAGATCTATATTATCAGTACTTTTAGAAGTAATAGCCCCATCAACTATATCTAATATTAAAATTATCCAAAATCTAAGAGGCAATTCAGCCACTGATTCATTACTACATGTTTCCAAATATTTAGACAATCCTATCAAATCCCCATCACAACTATATTTTCCGATTATTGCTATATCAGCCTTATTTTTTTCCATATTATTCCCCTAATTCTTCCAAAAGCCGTATAATCAAACAAGTAATAACGGCACAACTAAAAGCTCCTAAAATAATTTCTACTACCAAAATAATATTTACCATTGAAATAATATCCATAATCTTATCTCCCTTATAATTATTATATTATATTTTTTATTTATTTTCAACTATAATCCATTTTTGTCATATTTTTTTGCCATTGAGGGAGTATTAAAGTTTTGTCATTTTTATCTAAAAAGTAATGTTTTTTATTCTTTAAACTCTATACCTTTTTCTATTTCTTCTACTAAAGTTCCTTTTATAATCTTGCAATGCAACTTTTCTTGTAATTCAGTTAAAAAAGCCATAAAGTTTCCTTCACCCTTCATATTGGTTAATTCTTCTAAAACTCCCCAAGCTTCTTCTTTAGTAATCTCTCCAGCCATAACCATACCTTTAACTATAATCTGTTTTTCAGTTGCATCTCCAAAATATTTCTTAATTAAATTTTGTTTTATTTCTTCTTCTTCTGGAGTTAACGGAATTAATTTCGCATTCTCATCTTCTCCATCTTTTTTACACCAAGTATAAATACATCTACCAATACTTCCTGGTTCTCCATAAGGTCTACCATATAATTCATTTCTACCTCTTAAAGTATAATTATATACAGTATCCTTAGTTACAGGTCAATATTTTTCACTATTATAAATAACACTACTAACTCTTTTACAACTGTCTAATCCAGATTCATCTCAAACTTCATTTATTTTAGATTTGGTTATTCTATAAGATTCAGATCCTTGTTTACTATAAACTGGATTATAAACAGTTTTTATATAAACCTTCTTGGTTTTATTTCCAACTAATTCATAATCAGCAAATATTTTTAATTCTTCTAATTTCTTTTCCTTATGGACTTTATTTCCCATTGATTTAGGATTAATTCCAAATCATTCTGCTATTTCTGCATTTGTATATGTTTTTCCTTCTTCTAATATCATAAAAATACCTCCATTCAGTAATGGAAATTCATTTATTATTTATATTGTATTTTGTCCAAAAGTCAATAAAACATCTAAAACTCCATATTTTTGCCAAACCATAGGCTTTATATAGAAGTTGACAATTTTATGGAGTTTTAGATGAAAATGCTTAGTAAAATAATCTCTTAATTTCTTCTATTCTTGCGGAAATCGCTTGCTAGCACCTCATAAGCGAACTTCATTCCACTTTTACCGCAAGTAGTAGTTCTTCCAGCGAGATTTCTTTTAATATCTATTTCTTTTATTCCACTGGCCGCACTAGCTTCTTCTACTGAAGAAAAAGCCCCTTTAATTCTTCCAGCTTTATCATATCAAACAATTAGTCTATCTCTCATTCTTTTTTATCCTTGCCTTTATTCTATCTCTATTGATACCTTTACGCTTCAATTCTTCATTTTTACGCTCAAAAATATCTTCTCCACAAAATTTGCGAATTTCAATAATACAAAAAGCTGTAACGTCATTAGCTAATTGCTCTAATTCTTCTTTAGTAAGCAACTCTTCTCTAAATCTTTGAACTTCAGTTGCCATAAAATCTGTTATATCTTGTCTTAAAGCCATATTATTTCCTCCTAGATATTTGCGCCTGCGGCGCTTGGAAAGTCTCTATTACTCCGCGCCTGCGGCGCTTCGTTAATAGAGCCTGGACATCGGAAAAAGCTTCGCTTTTTCCTCGTCCTACTGTGTTTTTTCGTCTTTCTTGTTTTTTCCTTTTGGTTTGTTTTTTTAATTTTTAGAGATAAAATCTTTTAATTGTACTGCGAGCATTTCAATTTCATCGTTTAAATCCTCTAAAAATACAACTTCTTCATTATAATAATACGGAACAGGAACGATAATTACGGAATCAAATTTATTCATAACGTGTTCTACCTTTGCGGCAACGTCTCCTAAATTTTCTGCAAATAAAACCATATCAGTAAGTTTATGCTTATCGTCTTTTCTTACATTTACTCGTACTAGATATTTATTCATTATATATAAACCTCTTTAATTTATTATACCATATTTTTTTATTTGCGGAAAATAATTTTTAATGTTATAATATTATGAAAGAGGAGAAAGAAAATGAAATGTCAAAGCAAATTAAAAAATGTCCTATCTGTCATAAACCAATGTATGATTACATCAGGAATAGTAATAACCAGCTTGTTTGTTATGAATGCTATACAGAAGAAGAACCAAGAAAAGAAAAACCCTCCAAAAGACGAAAAAGAAAAACTGACTTGGAAGAGTTTACTTCAAGAGAACCAGCTTTCAGAAGCTCTTCAAGACACCGTAAATAATACTTTAGATGATATTTTAGAAAAAGCAGATCAAATTAATATGAATAGAAGAGATTTTCTGGGTTATTTTCTTACCATTCTTAATGAAGTATATTCGCAAACAACTACCGACGATTTTGATTCTTGGGAAATATACGATGATTACGAATCTTTAAACTAATAAATTGACTATTTTAAATAAATATATTATAATAAAGATAGTAAAAAAATACTTTTATGAAAATAGATTACTTACAAAATGATGAACTTCTATTAGAAGAAATTGAGCATTTGCGGCAAATGCTAGAAATAGCTGCGCAAGATATTTGTCCTGAAGATCCAGGAGGATACTTACATGATCTATCAACTAGGGATTATTATAAGGAAATAATATGAAAGTAAAATTTAAAATTGAACGAGAAATTAATTTATATGATATTGAAACAGATGATATTGCAACCATTGATGAAGCTGTACGAGATCGTTTAACAGAAGATTCAGATATTATTTACAATGGTGATATTGAATATGAAATTATTGAAATAAATAGACAGTGTCCCATGTTTTCTACTTGTAGTCATAGAACAGCTGCTTGTAGAGTATTGCTTCCAGACGAAGGATGCTATTGGTATAGATATTTTAAAAAAAGAATAAAAGAGGTAGAAAAAAATGAGAAACGAATTTAGAACTTGGCCTAAAACAGATACTTTAACTGCGAAGAAAAAGATCGTGCGCAAAGCCCGTAAAATAGTCCGAAATTATAATCGTGAAATACTTTCACATTTTGACGGTCGTTTTTCCGCAGAAATTATTCAACAACAGATTAGACCTTATCCAGATAATTCAGGATGGAATGCTTATTTCAGAATTCTTTATCATGACGCAGAACAGCCATATAGAGATTATTCCTATTGGTATGATGAGCATTTTATTGAATATTCTGGTTTCTTTGATAGCGGCAATCATTTTGATACTGATTTTAGTAATTTTATTAGTAAAGGTGCAAAATTGTTATAAAAGAGGAATTTATGATCCTCTTTTTATTTTCTTAAAAAAATATTATATAATAATAATAGAAAGAGAGATATAAAAATATGGCAAAGTTCAATGTTGGAGATATTATCAGAGAAAACGGTTCGAAGCGCAACTATGTTGGCGAAATTGAAAAGATTCATATTGTTTCTGCGCAGGATGGTCCGAATGCCGATCCTGCTATGTTCGGTAAAGCTTTCTATTGGGTAAAAACTACTGAACGTGATGAGAACTTCGCTCCGTTCTACACCTGGATCAACGAAGACAATGCGGTTATGGCTGATCGTGAGTACTACGAGCATGAAAAGCGGGAACTTGCTGGCTATTATGTCCAGGAGATTGAATACCTCATTGAGGATTACAGACGAATCCAGAAGGAAATTGCCAGAGAATGTGGAGAGGAGTTCTACTAATTGAGGTTAATATGAAAATAAAACAAGAATGGAATCTATTAAAGGAAGAATCCAATGATTCTTCTTTTGGTTTAAACGTATCATTAAATAATAATTATTCTATTGTAAATGATTATGCAATTAAAGAAGGTAATGATATACATTACATAGATGAAGAAGAAGTATCAAATATTATAGATTCAATTTCTCCTGATTTTTTAACCGTATATAGCGGTACTGATTTTCCAGATAAAGCGCCTATTGATTCCATATTTATAAAAGATTGTGATTCTCTTTATGTTAAAACCGAGAACGAGTTTCCTCAATGGTCTTTACTTTCAACTATTAGTAGTGAGCCAAAAGTTGAGTACTTAAGGCCAGAGCTTGCTATATGTGAATGTTGCGGTGCTCCTTTGCGAGGAAATAGATGTGAATATTGCGGCAGTACCTATATTTGGAGGTAATATGGCGTTAAAACGAAATAAAAATTTAGTAAATGAAGATAAATATTTTGATAGGAGATATTTTATTTTTCCTTTTGTTTGCGAAAAATGTAAAAATGAATTTTGGTTTGAGTATGGAATGTGCCCAGATACAAGATTAGAATTATATCTACCAAGAAATCGCAAACCAAAAAATGAAGATGATAATTGGACCTATTGGTATGATTATGCATCTGAACTTGGAAAAAGATATATAAAATATATAACACCAAATACTAAATTTTGTGGAATATGTTCTAAAGATATTGAATACATTGCTGAAAAGTATCCTAAAAGAGATGATCTTTTAGATCATTTAGCACTCTGGCTTGATGGAACACCAGTTGAAGATTTATAAAAAAAATTATATAATAATATAAGGAAAGGTGATAAAATATGCTAATTTCGCAGGATACTGGTATGCATGAGTTTTATATTGGTGATGAACATTATATTTATACTGATGGAAAAAATGAAATTGGTGGTTTAATGCTTATCATAAAAGATGCATTTGTAGAAATCTATGACGTACGAATTGCTTATAGATTTCAGAATCAGGGACATGGTACTCATATGATGACCGAGATTATTAATAGGATTAAAGAAAAATATCCTAGTAAGAAAATTGGTCTTTATGTTAGTTTTAGCAATAAAATTGCACTTCACCTTTATGAGAAATTGGGATTCATGATTACTAAAGTTGATCCTACGGGATTAGAATATTCTATGGAACTGAATAATTATTAATTGAAAAATCTTAAAAATTATTATATAATAATAATGTAATGAAGGGAAAGTAAGTAATAGGTTCAATTCCTATGGAGTGGTTTGTGGGATACCAGTATAATCAACTGGGTTCGTCACCCCAAGGTGGTTAGCTACTTTTGGAAGATGATAGACTTCACCTTTCTATTACAAAAGCAATGGGCGTTGGCGCGGTAGTAGGTGTACGCAGCATGAATGGCAGGTAATTGAGTCAACTTAAAGTTGGCTAGGCGTCCGCAA
>Ga0247609_10003871_pt1 | contig 15074 bp, 10 predicted proteins | sample 172DNAGHGlowgp2_FD_193487 | JGI IMG/M metagenome (GOLD analysis project Ga0247609, IMG submission 193487) | Sheep rumen microbial communities from Palmerston North, Manawatu-Wanganui, New Zealand - 1728 DNA GHGlow gp2 | ecosystem: Host-associated > Mammals > Digestive system > Stomach > Rumen ...
AAGCGCAATTATATCAAGAAGAACCGCAAGAGTCTCGAACCCACGTCCACGGGCATCGAGCTTATAGGCCTCATCCGCGAGGACTTGCTGAAGAGTGCCGAACTGACGGGCATCTGGGAGAAGAAACTCCGTGAGATTGAGCAACATAAATACGAGGCACGGCAGTTTTTGGACGAACTGAAACAGATGGTGACGGAAATCGTTACAACGGTGATGATGGACAACAGCAACCGCCGTGTGGCGGCCGTTGCGCCAGAGGCCAAGCCCAAGAAAGCTGCTCCTAAGAAAAGCACAACATCAAAAGCTAAGAAAACTGCGGAAGGCATAGATCCCACCCCCCGCACGAGCCAGCGTGGGGATGACATGCCTTCCACTAAGAATCCCTCAGAAGGCATGTCATTCCAGCGTAAGGCTGTGGGTGAGCGGGAATCTATGCCTTCTGACACCAATCCCGATGCCATCATCGGGCAGCCTTGTCCGCTCTGTGGCAAGGGCCACGTCATCAAGGGCAAGACCGCCTATGGTTGCTCCGAATGGCGCAACGGCTGCGGATGGCGGAAAGCGTTTTGAGCGGGTAAAAAAATGCCAACTTTGGAAGTGAAAAGTTGCCAACTTTGGAAATGGATTGTTTTTTGGGGTAGCTTCGGTTAGTGGAATAACCGATATTTGTTAGAAAAAGGTTGGTGTAATAACCGAAATTTATCAAAAAATGGTTAGTGGAATAACCGAAATTTATTGAAAAATGGTTATTGGAATAACCTTTTTTGTATTTTTGCAGCGAAAATAAACGAAACAAGATGGAAACGCTATTCAAAAAACATCGGATTCTGATTTCTCAGGTGAACATGGATATTGTTCGTGAGACGATGAAAACTGTGGCATGGGATAGGCAGTTGGTGGCTATCCGTGGCTCGCGAGGCGTTGGCAAAACGACCTTGATGCGGCAGTATGTCAGGCAGCGTTATGGTGTGCAGCCTGGCGAGGCCTTGTATTGTGTGCTCGACGGCCTTTACTTTACCAACCATTCGTTGCTTCAGTTGGCCGAGACCTTCCATTTGATGGGAGGCCGGCATCTGTTTCTCGACGAGGTGCATAAGTATCCCACATGGAGCCGCGAAATCAAGGAAATCATCGACCTTTATCCCGATATGAAGATTGCGTTTACGGGTTCTTCGCTTCTTCAGATCCTCAATGCCGATGCCGACCTTTCGCGTCGTGTGCTCAGTTATGAGATGGAAGGGCTTTCGTTTCGCGAGTTCCTGCACTTTTACAAAGGGATCCAGTTGCCCATACGAACTTTAGAAGACGTTTTATGTCGGTCGGATGCGATTTGCGATGAAGTGAACCGGCTGTGCAATCCTGTTCAGTTGTTCCAGCAGTATCTGCGCGTTGGCTATTATCCCTTTTATGACGGCAACGACGAGGAATACTACAGCCGAATCGAGAATGTCGTCAGCTTCATCATCGATCAGGAAATCACCCAGTTATGCGGTGTCGACATTTCCAACACACGCAAAATCAAGGCGATGATGCTCTTTTTGGCCGAAAATGTGCCATTTGAGGTGAACATAGCGAAGTTGTCGGCATATTTAGAGATGAACAAACAGACGGTGCTCGCCTATTTGGCCCACTTGAACCGCGCCGAACTTGTCCATTTGCTTTATTCCGACAACAAGTCGGTGACGCGTTTGCAGAAGCCCGACAAGATTTATCTGCACAATCCCAATTTGTTTTATGCCCTTGGCCAACGGTTCCAGATAGGGACTATCCGTGAATGTTTCGTGGTCAACCAGCTCTCCGTAAACCACAGTGTGGAGTATGGCAAGTCGCAAGGCGACTTCCGTGTGGACGGTCGTGTAACCTTCGAAGTGGGCGGGCAAGACAAGACTTTCGACCAGATAGCCGACCTGCCAGACTCGTATATTTTGGCCGACATGCTCGAATATCCCATCGGGAAAAAACTGCCTTTGTGGATGGTGGGGATGATGTATTGAACGAGCTTGATGGAACTGGACTTTCTGCATTTCCCATGGGTAAATTGGAAAAATTCATCCAATGCAATCTTTTTTTGCTACCTTTTTGATGGAAAAAGAATATTTCCTATATTTGCGGCATGAATTAACGGAATTGTATCACTCAAAAACCATAGAATAACCACGAACAAAAGACACCTTAAATTAATATCTAAGCAAGCATAAGAGACGAAATACTTCTATCCAGAAATTTGGCGATTTTAATGATGGAGTTCTCTTTTCAAGATTTAGTCAAAAATGCTCACGCATGGCGTGGGCTGGACTATTTCTTCGGGAGAGAGAGGTTACGCCAAATACCTTGGATAGCGGGAAGCAGTCGAGTTTCACGCTTTTTTTGTTTGGATTATTTGGAATGTAATAGAAAGGACTCGTATATGGATATGAAACACTCTCATCGTTTAATAGTTACATTTGTCATTCTTGGTTTTGCCGTATTTACTTCGTGTTCGGGTGACATCAACTCAAATTATGATTCCCATTTTACAGAAGATGGTTACCTAATACAAGATAGCACAAAACAGGATAATAGTATTCCTTTGGAAAAAGTAAAGTTTTATGTCGAAGTCTCAGGTAGTATGAATGGATTTTTTAGAGCCAATCAGCCTACAGATTTCAAGAAAGACGTTTGGCAGATTCTTAATTACTATTCGCCAATTGCACCAGGAGGTGTGACAATTCTGACAAACAATGGTGACGAAGGAAGCACATATGATTTTAGCAGATTCCAAACAATGATGAATACAGGGGCGTTTGTTTCATCGGCATCCACAAAGGTGCCATTGATGCTTCAAACTATTGTTTCTAATACAGATGCTGATAACGGTGAGGTTGCGGTGCTTATTTCTGATATGAAATATAGTCCTGTTGGAGCAAAAGCCCCACAAGTGCTTTTGACTCAATATAGCACAGATGTCAGCAAGATATTTGGACAATACGGCAAAGCAATCAGTTTGGTTTGTGCCACTTCAAATTATTTGGATAAAAGAGGCAATTCGGTATGCGATGTATCACCATATTACTTTTTGATAATTGGAAACGAAACTGGTGTTGCCGAAATGCGTGATGGCATTTCTACCCTATTGGATAACAACCAAAGGTTTGTGGACAATATCGAGAGTGGTTTTGATTATGGAACAATAAAGGAATTTGGCTTTGGTACACCTCATTATTGCGTACAATTAAATAATCAAGAGCCTACATTTATTGAATATATGGAGGCTGACTCCTATGATACATGCATAATCAATCTCAAAGTGGATTTGGCGCCATACAGATGGCTGCTTACAGACGGAAGCTATTTTACAAATGCTTTTAAGGCAAAGACGCTCTACGGCTCTACACTTGTTTTGGATGACGTGAAAATGGCAGTTCAAAATATCACTGACAAGCAACTGAAACGTACAGCTGTAGCAACGGTAAGACTAAAACTGTTCAATATGCCTACAGATTCTGATGTCATCGAATGGACATTAGAATTGCCCGATACAGATTATACATTGTTTGGACAATTTTGTGGAGCAGCAACCGAAGACGATTGTTCAAAATCATTTTCCATTGAGGATTTCTTAAGAGGAATGTTCTATGGTGGTGTAGTAAACACAACTCTCGAACCCAATTATATTTTAGTTTCAAAAAATAGTTAGTCGTTATGAAATTACTGAAGTTGTATCAATGGATTGCTGGAAAAATGACAGATTTTATCAATCAATTCCAAAACAATGACAGCTTGTATCAACAAGCCAGGACTTTTTGGGGCAAGTTGGAAGGTATCTCAACAATACTTCTTATCATTGCTTTGATGATAGGTATTTTGTTTGCCGTCATTTACTATAAGCCTTACAACAACAAACCAGGAAGGCACTATACGCCCAAACATTGGATTATTTTCTTGTTCATAACATTTGTGATGGCTTTCTTGTTGACATTAGGCTTTGAATATATCGCCGTGACTCCTCATCTTAAAGGAGCATTGTTGCTTGAAACTAAAATTGCACTCGGGAATGGCATCTATGCATCAGCTTTGTATTTCTTAGTCTCGGTTTTGTGGTGCAATGCGCTACCGACTAACGCATACAGATTGTTTAAATTCTAAACTCTACCCGACATGAAAAAAGTATTTGTTTTTTGCATTGGTGGTACAGGCATCCGCGTGATGAAGAGCATCACGATGCTGATGGCAAGCGGAATGAGTACAAACGGTTTTACTGTTGTACCTGTTATCCTTGACCCACATCTAGATTTAGAGGAAAAGAAAAATCTCCATTCATTGATAGAGTCATACGAGGAAATCTATAAGCACTCCGTCAATAATGGAACATCAACACTGAATTCCCTCGACGGCTTTTTCAACTCTCAAATGCTTACCATTGGAGAGCTCAATGAACAGCTCAACGACACGCAACAAGCGGCTGGAAACAAAGAAAAGTTCCGTTCTTATATCAACGTGGCCAATTTGGGCGCGGACAATGTTAACAACTATTTCGTACAGACACTGTTTTCAAATAAGAATCTAAACAATCCTTTATCTGTCGGTTTTAAGGGCAATCCCAATGTCGGTACTGTAGTACTCGGAGAAATGATAGAGGGAGCTGACTGGTTCAAAGCGTTCAAGACACAATGCGAGAAAGACGACAGAGTGTTTATCATAAGCTCCATTTTTGGAGGAACTGGAGCATCGGGTTATCCATTGCTTGAAAAGAAGATTAAGGGAGCAAATGATATTCCCACAGTAAAAAATGCTCTAATGGGTGCTGTGACCGTTTTGCCGTACTATGGTCTGAAAGACCCTATGACAACGGGTAGCGATATTGACTCTGCCAACTTCTATACTAAGACCAAAGCCGCTCTTGCCTACTATCAAAACACTGTGCAGTCGGATTATCTTTACTACGCAGGAGAAAAGACATTGAGGCAGGTATATGAGAATGATGAAAAGAAGCAAGAGGACACTGCAAACTTCATCGAGTTGGTGGCCGCATCTGCTTTGTTTGATTTTCTGAAAAAAGAAAGGCCAGACAAAAGGCAATACCTAACCAGAGCCATCGACGATGACGTGGAGTCGTTAGACCTTGTTTCGATGGGCAGTGGCTATAAGGATATTGTCAAGTGTGTTGCTGATTACATGATTTTGAGAACCTTCATTCAAAATCTGCCCAACGAGAATTACTTTCCATTGAAGAAAAACAGAGGATTGGATAGCAGCTTCTATAATGACGCTGCGTTCCAATCATTGGTACGCTTTACTGAGAAATACTATCAGTGGTATTTTGAACTATCGACAAACAAACGCGCGTTTGCTCCTTTGCACTATGACAACATCAAGCAGATGGATGGATGGGTGAAATCCATCGACCTTGATGCAAAAGACGACTCTTACTATTTGCTTCGCATGATTGAGGCTAGTAATAGATACACGAAGAAGGATCATAGTAACAAATTTAGGTTTTTCCTGCAATTCGCCTATGAAGCAATAAATGGTTTCACTCAGAAAATATTGAAATAAGATATGGCAAAAGTTGATTTAAATATTGTTGACCGTGGCACATCGAAAAGCGAATGGTCAGCTGAAGATGTTGCTTTGACTGCGGAACATCTTGACGATGTTATGGAACAGAAAACCGACAATAGCGGTGCATTGAACTCATTGCCCACACCTTTTGCCAGGTTCTTTGTGGCTCGCGAAGCATTCAGAAGAGTCTACGAAGAAAAATTGGATGCAAAAAAAGCTGCGGGCTTTGCCTATACTCAGTTGGTTTCCGACATTCTTGATGTCTATGAGTTGTTGTTTAACCTGAAATACCATAGAAACAACACATGGAAAGATGGCCAAAAGTTGGAGTTGAGAGAATGGAATAGCAAGGAGAATTTGGATTATCTCAAAGCGAAGATGCCAGTCTTATACAATTCTGTAGTTGATTATTACAAGACAGATATTATTGAGGATAAGCTGTATTTTCTCGTCTATACTGAAAACGGCAAAGAAGTGTTGCTGGCTTGCAGTTCACCCATCACTGGGTTTGTTACACCCCCTGACATGGACAAGGCCATTCTGAAGAAGGATAATACCGCTACTATCTGTTTTGCTGGTGAGCAATATCAAAACCTGCATATTAGGAGAAAATCAGGTGGTGAGTATTTTAGAGGTGATGTCAGACTGTTTGACAAGAGGGAGGCTGAGTTTAAGAATTACATGTACTCAATGTTGTTTGGCACAGATACTGTTGACCAGAGATTTAAGGCCATTAAGGAATATGTGCGCAGTTTTAATAACGATCCCGAGATACGCAATGACTTTAGATTAAAAACAGCCCCTGTGTTGACAGACCAGAATGACGGTTTAGTGATAAACGGCCTTCATATTCAATCTTCAGATGAGATTGACATCAATAGTTATTTCACAGACACTATGATTCGGATACCTTATCGAATTTCTAGAGGAACCTTCAAATCTGTCGTTTACCAGAACGATGTTCAGGGTCGAGATTATGACTATTTGCTGCCCTTCAAGCCCGAAGTGATGAATCTTTTTGATGGAAAAGAACTGGACTCTGATGTTCACATCAATAGAAATTCAGTTACAGTGAAGTTGCGTTATAATGGAATAGAATATTCTAAAGAATACTCACAAGACAGTTTCCGTGCCGGGCATGGCAGAATCGTTGATTTGCAAGGAGCGAAGATTAATTTTGACCTTGGCATTTTCCCCAATATCCTTTCTTATAAGGATGTAGAAAACAATTATTTCAAGGTGCTTGTGGTTGCAGCCGATGAAGATGTTGATGCACCCAACTTTAATATTGACCAAATCAATCTTGCATTTTTCAAGCAAGCCGAAAACGGTTTTAAGCAGATAAAAGAAGTTGTCCCAGAAGACATGGCTGAATATGGTGTGGAACCTGCTGTAGTTCGTTCACGCCAGAGAACCGACGTGGAAGAGAGCGGCACAAAGTTTTACGAGCTGTTCAATACGACCTTTGACATGATTGAAGTCAATGTGATGGGTAACACGGGGCTGTTGATGCCAGTATGGCAACATAGTCAAGCTAGTAATGAAACCTTTACTTATGCAATAGACCTTGGAACGTCAAATACGTTCATGTCGCGTTGTAAAAACGATAGCCAAGGTAATCCAGATCTTAGCAAAAAGCCTGAACTCTTCAGGATGGATAAGACGATGGTGAATTACATGCATGAGTATTCGGACGACACTCAGTATTCCATTACTCGCCGTATAGAAGATTCGATTTTCGACAAGGCGAGGAATAAAATCAAGACGGAATTTGTGCCAGTTGTTATTGATGGCAAGGATTACAAATTCCCGATTCGCACTGCATTGTGCGGCATTCGCACCACGACCAACAAGCCCAAATTGTTTGACAATCACAACATCGCTTTCTTCTATGAAAAATATATGGCAAACGATGACCAGAATGTGAATACAGACATTAAGTGGGAACAAAACGAGGACAAATTGCGTGTTTTTGTCAGGGAATTGCTGCTCATCATTAAGTGTGACATACTGCAAAGGGATGGCGACCTTGACAGGACCAATCTTGTGTGGTTCAGTCCATTGAGCTTTATGGGGAACACAAGAGAGGTGTATCAGAACATCTGGAATTCTGAACCAAAGAATATACTGTTCATCCAGCCACAGCAAATCGTTCGCTATTCTGAATCCGAGGCACCCTATTACTACTACAAGAAGATGGACTACATCAAGGATTCTGATGCCGTTACTGTCATCGATATTGGTGGTGGCTCGACCGATTTCGTGTACTTCAAGGATAATGAGCCGCAAGTCGCCAATTCCGTCCATTTCGGATGTGATGTGCTCTGGGAAAATGGTTTCAATGCGTTTGCCAATGTGAGGGAGAATGGTATTTTCAAGAAATACGTTGACACTATCCGTTTCCAAAGGAAAGACCTTGAAGACTTAAATGAGTGTTTCAAGAATAATGTTGATTCCGTGAAGACCAAGGATGTAATCAATTTCTGGCTGAGCAATGCCAAGGATTGTGACATCATCAAGTTCATGAGCCAAGATTTCAAACCCGTGTTTGTTTATCACTTAACAAGCATCATTTACTACATGGCCAACATGTACAAAGACAAAGGGCTTGAAGCACCGAAAACCGTTGTGTTCAGCGGAAACGGCAGTAAGTACATTGACAATTTCATTTCGAGCGAAAGCAACATCCTGAAAGAAATCATTGATTTGATATTTGCGACAGTGTTCGGAGGAACGCATAATGTAAACATTAAGCTTCCTGATGAACGCAAGGAGTCGACCTGTTATGGCGGTTTGTATCGTGACAAGAACGCTCCGATAGTTAAGGATGTCGTTTATCAAGGCGATGTAACGAAGAGCTACGAAAAGGTTGGCGACATGAATAGCAACTTAGATTCGCTGAAATCTGCGCTGATGACCAAGTATAAGGATCTTGCTGTCTTATATAAGTCTGTCTTGGATTTGCTCAAAAAAGAGAAGATTATCGACGGGACTTCGGACACTCGTCGTTATGTCAGCAAGGCTGAGGAAGATATGGGTACACCTTTCTCCACCTACTACAAGACGCAAGTCAAGGAAAAGTATGGTGATGAGGTTATCTATAACGATTCCGTGTTTTTCCTGCCCGTAATCAATAAGGTTTTTGAAATGACTAAAATTTAAAGAAAATGCAAGTAATTAGCTGGATTGTTTCTATTGCAGCTTTCTTTGTGTGCTTTTTCTTTCAAAGAAAGTATTTCAGAGAAACTAAAAAGTTCAGGGAATCGTTTTGTAACTTTTTCTATAAAACGGAGAAGTATGAAACAGAAGAGAAAGGTACAGAGAACGAAGAAGTACTGACGCAACTGAAGCTCGTAGGCAAAAAAGGGTCTGACCTCAATGTGTTGATTGAAGAAATCAACCATTATGTGATGAAAACCAAAGGAACAACGGATTTTTCTGTTATTCAAAACAAAGTGGAGCGCAAACTAAACATGCGCTACGACCAATCTGTTGCCAAGTTGTCGTTCCCTACTTATATTGGTCTGATGGGAACCTTCCTTGGGGTGTTTACGGGTGTTTTAATGTTTATTGTCAGTTTTGACAGTGCCAGTGGCATTACTGATACATCCATTAAGAATTTGTTAATTGGTGTTCTTGTTTCAATGTCAACCAGTTTAGTTGGTCTGGCATATACAACTATTAGTAATGCCAAGTCGGGTGAGGCAAGAAAGAAAATTGAAGAAGACAAGAATGAGTTCTATGATTTTGTACAAACCGAATTGATGCCTTCGCTTGATGTTAGTATGGTGGCTGCTATCACCAAACTACATGAAACAGTTGACCGATTTGAGCCTGCTTTTGATAGGGTCATCAATCGCTTTCAAACCACCTTTGACAACTGTACACAGGCGTTTGGCAACAGCTTTGAACAAAATGTTAAGGCGGTTGCCTCTGCTGTGGATGTGATGGGTAAAAACATGGACAAAATCAATGAGAACATTGATCTACAGGAGAGACTTCTTGCTACGCTTAAGAGTGGTGAATTGGTGCAAGGTCTTGATAGATATATTGAAGCATCGAATAACTTTGTCAGTATTACCCAATCGCTCAATAAGTTTGAAGAGGCACGTAGGATGATGTTGGCGGCAACGCAAGAAGCTATCAATATCCAAAATGCCTATTCGGATTCTTTGCAGATTCCACGCGAGGTTGCTGTGCGCATTAATCAGATATTGGATAGAATCAAAGAATTCGAAGAGAATGTCAATCGCGTTGGTGGCATAATGAACCGCAGGGAAATCTTGGGCAACGATGTTGTGAATGCAATAGAGGATCAATTAAAAGGTATTTCGAAGAAGGGTAAAATTGCAGACAAGTATTTGGAAATGGCTGATGGCCGCTTAGAAGATTTATTCACTCAACAGACTAGGGTCATCAGTGAAATGAATAGCCGATATAAAGAAGCACTTGAAGGACACATTGAAGGCTTTGAGAAAATGATTGAGCGTCAAACGGAAGAGCTTGAAAATCGTCATAAAGAATTCATGAAGGCTATAGAGGAGCGGTTGGCCATTGAGGATGTGAGACAGGAATTTGTGAATTTGGGCAAACTGAAAGACATCGATGGAAAAATGGCCGAGGTCTCAAGGCGGGTGCCAACCTCTGATGAAATACAAAAAGCAGTTCAAAAAGCTATGCATGATGAAGTTCAGCCAATTCAGAAAGAATTGGATGAAATGAAGAACGACTTTAGGAAGCAAATGGAAGAATCCAAATCTGGCGTCTTTGGAGGCCTATTTGGCAGGCGTTGAAACTAGGCGTTATGGACAACAACAATAATGGTACGTTTTGGCCGAGTTACGTGGATGTAATGACAACGTTGTTTGCTGTCATGCTTGTGCTTTTCGCTGTTTCGTTTAGCCGTTTCAAAGCAAAAGAAAGGGAATATCAGCAAACTGTTGACACGTTACAAAAAACCCAGAGGCAGTTGAATGAAATAGTAGAAGAGTATAATGATATTTTGAGAATCTATTCAACTGTAGGGAAAATTGACTCAACTGAGTATTTTGGATATAACAAATCCTATCTTAAACATTTGTTCCAAATTAATGTCGAATATCAGACGAAGGAATATGCCATCAACAAATTGAAACTTGATTTGATCGATGTACATGCTGCCCAATTGAAAAGAGATAGTATTAAAGACGCTGGACTGTTGATACAAAACACAATTATTCAACTGAATGAAAGTATTGCTGACACAGTGGAGAATAATATAAAGTTTCTTGTAATTATCGAAGGGCAATCTTCCAAGATACCTTTCAATGAAGGACCGTGGAAAAACAATTATACATTGTCTTATTTAAGAGCTCAATATTTGAATGAGTTTTGGAAAGAAGAAGGAATTTATCTAGATTCAATCCCCCGTTGCGAGCTTTTAATTTCTGGTAGCGGAGAAGGTGGAGTCCCTCGAGAAGTAGCTAACGATTCAGTGTTGAGCATACTGTTTCCAAATCCGTATGAGTTTCGAAGACAAAAGGATTGTATAGAAGAACGAAATCAACGTTTCTTGATTAATATTGTCCCAGTGTTGGGTGATATTGATCGCACGAGAGAAAAGATTAACAATCTAAAAATCAAATGAAATGGGCGCGTTATGGTCTGAGGATTACGAGAGAGTGTTTGGCAAACCAACGAAGTGGACACTTTTTCCGGAAGAGGGAGAAGCGTATGAGGCTTTCCGTCAGACCATTATAGACTCACCGCATTATGTGTATGACAAGAATAGGCTGCCTTTTACTGGTGTGAAAGTTTATGGGTATGATTTGTATTTACTGAAGCTTACTATTGACCAGAAAAAAGCGGAGGGTAAGAAACTGTTTTATATCAAGGACGAAACACCTGGTTTAGCCAAGGTTCTTGCATTTGGCTATTTTAATAAAAACAGTCAATTGTTTTATCTGCTTGCCAACAGCTTGATAAGAAAGACGGATTTCCAACAAAAGATGAAGAAGGATTCTTCTCTTTATTGGCCAGTCTACAGGTTGCAAGCTAAAAGCGAGATAAGAAAATGCGATGTTGATGCAAAGGATGAACAAGGCCGAGCCATGCAATTGGAGTTGTTTCAACCAGAAGGCTATCGCGTGATTGAGGACGTAGATTGCTCCGCGTCCCTGGCTGCAGCTTATGTACTTGGTCAGGAAGCTGATTTTACGAAGTGGAAAGGAATGGATGGCAAGTCACTCGCGGAGACATATCCCTTTTATGGCGGAAGCTATTCTGAGCTTATCGAGATTAAAACCACATGGAGCAAACTGCGTTCCAGGAAAGAATTGGCTACACCTACTATTGAACAAAAAGTTCAAAACAGCCATTTGTTATTTGATAAAATTATCACTCCTCTTATTAAGCATAAGGAGAAGGAGAAAATCACAATATTGGCTCCGAAACGTGTGAAGTTGAGTGAAATACATTGTCAATTGATTGACGATAGACAGGGCGAAAAATACTGCGCAAAAGGGTGTTATAATGCGAAAGAAAAAAGCATCATGGTTTTTGCGGGAGCGGTATTATCCACCGATGTTTCGTCTGCGCTAAGGTATTCGCTTGCGGACTACCAACGAAGAACTTTCATCAAGGAGCATTGCTCTACAAAGAAGTCAAGATATACACTGAAAGAAGATTATTGTTTCGATTTGTTAGACACTGCCGCACTCTATGTAATGGGACAGATTGTGGAAGGATTATCGGTATGGATGACAAAAGAAGGCAAATCATTGGAGGAAATAATTGATGAAGAAATATATTAGCCTTGCATTGTTTTTTGTGGTTGTGCTGCTCGTTACAGCTATGATTATTCGAGGGTTGAATGATTCAAAAGAGGTGGTGTATGATGAATTTGTTCAGCCGATTGAACACAACGATTTGTTTGTGGCAGACAATTTTGTTGGACAACGACCACTAGGGCTAGAAATTCCTTGCTATGATTTGGAGTTAGAGGAACAACTACTGATAAAGAAAGGCTATATGATTTCTTTCAATCAAAACACAAAGATTCCTAACTGGGTAGCCTACGAACTCACATCCGACGAAACCGATGGCCCATGGACGAGGAAGGGCCTTCGTTTCATGCCCGACCCTGATTGTAGGTTTAGGCAGGCCGACAATGACGACTACCGCAACTCGGGCTATTCACGAGGGCACTTGGCCCCGGCAGGCGATATGAAATGGGATAGCCTTGCAATGGTGGAAAGTTTCTATTTCACCAACTGTTTTCCCCAAGACAAGGCTTTGAATAACGGAAGATGGAACCAACTGGAAATGAAAACCCGTGCTTTGGCAAGGGATTATGGAAGGGTATATGTGATTTGTGGGCCGGTCTTCATGAACGATGACACGATTCGAATCGGGCATAACGGTGTGGCCGTGCCCGATGCTTGTTTCAAGGCGTTGCTGATTCCAAAGGGCAAAGATTATTCCGCAATAGCTTTTCAGATGAGAAACGGAGGAGAAGATAGGACATTGAAAGAATGTGCCTGCACAGTGGATGAAATGGAGGCCTTACTCGGCATGGATTTGTTTCACAATTTGTCAAACGATGTGGAAGAAGCGGTAGAACGTCAAGTGACGTGGGACGACTGGGGAATACGGTAGCCATGTCTTTCTCTCGCCCTTCCCATGCTGTTCGCATACCAAAAGAGTATGGCTAGAGTATGCGAAGAGTATGCCTACACTATGCCTACACTATGCGAAGAGTATGGGTAGACTATGGATGGACTAGGGTAGGATGGTGTTATGTTAACCCTGTTTTTGCCGCATTTGCAATATGGAAGATTGAAATATTAGCACATGAAATGCGAAAACAAATGTTTTTCCAAATAGAACTTGCAAATGTCATTAATTTGTTGGAATTTTGCAGCGGAATATTTCTGCAACCGCTGTTACAGTAACCGCTGTTGCAGAATGTAAACATAGTGAATGATGAAGTTCTATAATAGAGAAACAGAAGCTGAAGCCTTAAAAGGCATCGAGGCAAAGTCGGCATCGTTTGCCCAAATGACGGTCATCACGGGGCGGCGACGCATTGGAAAGACGGCTCTCATCCGACATTCTTTCGGCAAGATTCCTTTCCTGTATTTCTTTGTCGCACGCAAAAGCGAGGCTATGTTGTGCGAGGAACTATGCGCCATTGTCCGCGAAGTGCTGCACGAGGACTTGGGCGATTTCACGTCTTTTGCCAGATTGTTTGGAGCCATTATGAACCTGTCGAAGCGAGTCAACTTCACCCTCGTCTTGGATGAATTCCAAAACTTCAAATACGCCAACGAAACTGTCTTCTCCGACATCCAGAACCTTTGGGATGCCAACAAGGACGAAAGCCAAATCAATCTCGTGCTTTGCGGGTCGGTTTATTCCATGATGACCAAGATCTTTGACGATGCGCGGGAACCTTTATATGGCCGTGCAACCTGTCGTATCCACTTGAAGCCTTTTAAAACCGACACCTTGAAGGAAATACTTGCCGAGGGCAATCCCAACTATACGCCCGACGACCTTTTGACGCTTTATATGCTGACGGGCGGCGTGGCGAAATATGTTGAGCAGTTGGTGATGGACAACGCTTTCACCCATGACAACATGATTCGTTCCGTATTCTCCTTTGGCTCCTATTTCATTTCGGAGGGCTACGAAATGTTGCGGGATGAGTTTGGGAAAGAATACTCAAACTATTTTTCTGTCCTACAGGCTATTGCGAATGGGAACACAGAGCGTGGCGACATCAAGAATGTCACAGGCATCGAACCTGGCGGCTATTTGGACAAGTTGGAAAAGAACTACAATCTTATCGGTCGGCATCGCGCCTATTTGCAACCCGAGGGAACGAGAAACGTGAAGTATTTCATACTCGACAATTTCCTGACATTTTGGTTCCGTTTCGTCCATAAATACCGCAGTGCCATAGAGATAGACAATTATGACTATGTGCGCGACAAAGTTCTTGCCGACTACAACACCTTTTCTGGGTTCATTTTGGAACGCTATTTCCGACAACGGTTCGCCGAAGATGGCGGCTACAACATCGTGACCAATTACTGGAAAGGCGGCTCTGACGAAATCGACATTGTGGCCGTCAACGAGGTTGACAAGCACCTTGTCATTGCAGAATGTAAAAGGCAAGCTAAGCGTATCGACATGAAAACGCTCCAAGAAAGGTCGGCAGACCTCATCGTCAAACACCGCAGATGGAGCATCGAATTGAAGGGATTGTCGCTTGAAGATATGTAAGGCAATATTACCTCTTATTCAATCTCCAGCGTCTTCTTGCAGATTTCAATCTCCTCAGGGTCGCCGGTGTACTTGCCGAGGTCGTCGCTGAGCTTGACCACTTTCTTCCAATTTCTCTTTTCGGTGATCTTGGCGGCGGTGAGCTTCACGACGATGTTCATGGCCTTCACGTTGTCGACGTCGCAGGTCAGGTGGGTGCCGATGCCGAACGAGTCTTGCATTCGCCCGTCGACGGCTTGGTGGATGGCCAAGGCTTCGTCAACGTT
>Ga0247609_10003876_pt1 | contig 15063 bp, 1 predicted proteins | sample 172DNAGHGlowgp2_FD_193487 | JGI IMG/M metagenome (GOLD analysis project Ga0247609, IMG submission 193487) | Sheep rumen microbial communities from Palmerston North, Manawatu-Wanganui, New Zealand - 1728 DNA GHGlow gp2 | ecosystem: Host-associated > Mammals > Digestive system > Stomach > Rumen ...
CCCAATCCCCCAATCCCCATCCCCATTAAATTTTAATATTCTATTCAAAATATTTAAAATAATTAAAAAATAATAAAATATTTTAATTTCATTTATATATCTATAAAATAAATATATATTTGCAATAAAATAATAATAATTTAATAACTTATATCATGGAAAGCAATGATAACCGAATATTTTTAAACAAGCTTTATTTAGATCCAATAGAAAGTATAAATAATACAAAGCTTAAACCCAAAGGCTATAAAATAAAAGGAGACAATTCAAAACAAGAAGAAAAAATAGATGTTATGAAATCACTCCCAAATCTTCATACTAACCAAAGCTTGACTCAATTACCTCAAAACCAAGGGCAACAAAATCAATTAATGGGGAGTGTAATTGTCCAGAATTGGGAAACAGCAAAAAATATTCCTGAAGATATTGGAGAATTAATTCATTTTCCAGTTTTAATTGACAGAAAAAAATATCGTTACAAAGATGTAGACACAGAAGAAGGCCAATTAAATTTACCAGAAGATAGAAAATCAAAATTTTCAAAATTAGCCATCAAAAACAAAGGAGAAATGCTACTAAAGCCAAATAAACAATTAGAACATATATCAATCACTTCTCAAAATTATGTGACTTCTCAAAGTACAACACTTCCACAATTAACAAGTGAACAAACTGAAGGAAATCAAATAAAAACTTCTGCCTCTCAATTAAATGCCATTAGAATAAGGTCAAAGGAAGGACAAGAAAAAGAAGCTTTAACGTTAGCTATTACTGAGCCTGCAAAAAATCTCAAAAGTGAAAAAAAATTAAAATTAATTGATTTTACTACATTTAACAAACATTTGTATCTCAGAGATAATGATTTTCTATATGCTAAAAGAGTAGGGGGCCCAGTTGACTTTGTTTTGTGCACATATCAAGATATAAATCCAAAATCAAAAGTATCAAATCATATGTCACAGAGTGTTTCTGGAAAAAAATATTTAGCCCCAATTGGAAAAAAAAAGAAAATAATAGATTATATTACAATTTCAAAAAACACAGTTATTCATTATCAAAAAGGAATTCCTTCTGTTTATTCCATTCAAGAATGGATAGATAACTATGATAAATATAAGCAATTAATGAAAATATCTCTATTCAAAAACTTCAGAAATGCCAAATTATTTGATTTATGGAGAAGATTTTACAAAAAAACAAAGAGACAATATTATACTGAAAAATTAAAGAAAAAGTTCTTTTTCATTGACCACCATTTATTACAAGGAATATTAGAAACTAGAAATTTATTGAAAGGAATGAAAGTAGTAAATATTTTTGATTTACAACAAAGTTCTCCTCTTTTGCTAAATCAATTTAATGAATTACATAAATTAAACTTAGTTGCAATAGATAAAAAAATAGATTTGTTTAGAAATAAAGTTAAGCGTATTTTGGATACTTCATGTAAAGAATCTTACAAAGAATATAAAACTCAGAAAAAAATTACATTAGATGATGACAACAATGTAGGAGGAGGAAACACTGACAAAGATGATAAGAAAAAAGATCAGCCTGCAAATAACATTCAAAACTTCATTAAAGATTCAATCCCATATGCCCAAGATGCCACAAGAAAAACTCATTACAAAAAATTACTACGTTATATTAGGGTTATGGATTATGTATTTAATGAAACAAAATTTGATACTATTAACTTTTCTTTAGAACAACTAGATAAAAAGTTCAGACGATTGTATGAGTGTTATGTGAATAAATGGGTTGACCCACCTATGCTCGTCACAAAAATTTTATGTATGGGAGATAAGATATATTATAATCCTTCTATAAGATTAATGAGTGAATCTGTTTTTGATAATTTTATCCAAGAAACCATATATTGTGTCATATATAAAAAAAATTTCATTGATCCTCAGGAATTCCCAAGATATATGTCATGCTTTGAAGAAGTTTTTGAGATAAGTGTTGATCAAAATTCTAATTTAAACAACAGAATAAAAGAAACTGAAATTATTACAGATAAATTTGAATCAATCAAAAAAAATTTCGAGTTGTGCCATGTCGAATTGAATAAAGAAGTAGAAGTTTTAAGGCCTATTCTAGATAATTATTTAAAAAATTCAAAAATTAATTTTAAAGAATTAGAGCAAACAGCAACACCAACTCAACTTAAAGAGTTATTGGCAGAATTCCATGAAAAAGAAAAAGTTATTAAACAATTGAAGCCAGTTAAGGCAGTAGGTATATTCGAATTTCAATTAGATGATCTATTAGAACTCGTGTCCGATGCTCCTAAACAATGGCTAGAAAAAATTAGAAAAGTTATTCCTAATGTACTGATTACAAAAGTAAAACAAACTATAGAAAGATTATCATCTCATTTAACGGATTTGAGTGTCAATCCAACTGATATTGAAAGTTTTATTAAATTAAAAAAGGCAGTAGAAGCATGCAATAAAGAAAAGACATTACATGAAGAAGTTAATAATGATATTATAGACTTACAAAATATTATTGATACCGGGAAAGAAATCAAAATAAACGATTACGATAATAAATTCATTATTGAATTAAAAGATTTAAATGTTAAATATGACAGGAAATTAGACTCCACTTCATATTATATAGATAATAATATTCAACAAATTAGACTTGATTTAAAGAATGAAATTGCTAAATTTGATGGACAAATTAAATCAATGATGTCTGAATTGAATAACGACACTTTGAATACATATAATGAAGATACTTTTAATGCACTGGATTTCTTAGAAGAAAACAGTCTAAAAATAAAAAAATGTTTAGTCATGAAAGAAAAATATCAACAAGAGGAAGAAGATTTAGAGCTTGATGAGACCTTAAAAAGCAACTTTGAAAATTTGGACAACTTAGTTTATGAGCAAGAACTAAAAGTTAATTTATGGAATAGTGTAAAAGATTTCAAAGACCAATCAACCCATTGGGATAGTGAACAAGTTTTACAAATTAATTTAGAGCAAATGAAAAGTTCTATTAAGCATTGGCTTGATTTATGCCAAGTAGCCTTGGTGGACTTGGATATTCCACAAGTACCCATGGAACTCAAAAAAAAAGTAGAAGTATATGAGCAAATTGTTCCTATTTTAGTAGCCATTCAAAATGTTAATATAAGAGAGGTACCTCATTTGTTAACTTTATTAAGTGAATTATTAAGAACAGAAGTAAAGCTAGATGACCCTGGATTTACATGTGATAGAATAAAACATTTACCAGAGATTTTCACAAGAATTCCTGATATACAAGAATTGAACAATAGGGCAAATGAGGAAAAGAGGTTGAAAGACATAATTCAACAAACAAGTGATAGTTTTTATAATAGAAAAATTCCTACTAAATTGACCAAGAAGGAAATTGATAAAGAATTTGAATTTGTTGAGGAAAATCTAAGAATGCTGAACAAGATATATTTGAACAAATATTTTCTTTTTATTAAAAAAGACTTGGATAAGCTCACTAATGATCTAATGAAATATCAAAAATTTTTGACGCATTATGTATATTTCCAAAAATATGTACAAAAATCTGAAGCTATTTTAGAATTTAATGAATTTGCAAAAGAAAATCCAGCTGAACACAAAAGATTAATGAGTGAAAACTTGAAAAAGAATTTCTATAAAAATTTAGCTGATTACCGTGTTATCCAGAGATTTTTAGAGCATGTATATGAAAAGCAAATCGGTTTAATTAATTCTATTATACAGTCCTATGAACAGAATTATAAAGCAATTTTCAATTTCTTTAATAAAAAAAGACTGGAAACACCAAGATTTTATCTTTTGTCAAATGATGATATAAATAATATTTTTAAAGAAAGAGAATCAAATGAGATTAAACAAAAAATGTTATATAAAATATATCGATGGATAAAATATGTAAATGTGGAGGAAAATCCAGAAAATACAATATCATTAACAACTACTGATAATGAGGAATTCAAAGTGGTTTTAACTAAAAGTAGTAGAAATTTACAAGATTTAATTGAATTTTTAGATGTTTTCTTAATTAAGAAATTAAAAGATAATTTCAAAACTTTCAAAAGAGAATATGAAGCTTCATTAAAAGCAAAAAATCCCGATGATAAAAAGCCAAAAGATGTTATTAAAGATTTAATTACCAATAAAGAAAACTTGGCCCAAGGAATTTTTAATTGTATATATTATCTAACTATGGATAGTATCGAAAAATCATTATTTATAGCAGATGAAGCTTTTGATAAATTATTTGATTTATATAACGAAATTAAAGATGAGAAAACAGTATTCTTTATGAATTTGATAAAAGATAAAGATACCACAAAAGTTCAAAAAAGAGTCCTTTTCAATTTAATATCTTTGATGAATTACTCAAAAGTAATTATAGAAAATTTAATAAGGGATGATGTTACCACTAATAGCGATTTCACTTTTGTAAAAATAATTAACCCAAAAATAGAAAATGATTCATATACATTGCATTTTATTCAAAATACTTTTGAATATGGATTTGAATATGTTGGTTTACAAGATAATTTCTTAATAATGCCTGAAAGTGAAAGAATGTATATAGCTTTTGCAAATTGCATTATAAATCAAAGACCATTTACAATGTATGGTGTCCAAGATAGTGGGAAAAAAGAAATTTTAAAAATTTTTGCAAATTTATGTGGAAAAAAAATAAATTATATTAATACTACTAAAAATTTCTCATTTACTTCATTCAGTAATTTCTTTTATGGAAATATAAAACAAGGATGCTGGCTATGTATTGATGAAACTCAAAATATCAAATATGAAATTTTAGAAACTTTGGCTTTGAGAATTGCAGAATTCTATAGAATATTACAATCTGGAGGAGAATTTGAATTAGAAAATGGAGACAAAGTTACTGCTAATGTAAACCAGTTTAGTATATTCTTTTATAGGGAATTGCCTTATTTATCACCCTTCTCAGATAAAAGTATTCCAAAAGTTATCAAAAATTATTATAGACATATGTCTATGCCTAAATTTGATTACTATTTCTATTTGAATCAATCTTTGATTAATTTATCAATTGAAAAAAATGAAGAAAGAACTAATAAAATATTTTATATTCTCAAATATTTGCAAAGTAAAGTTTCTGTATTTAAAAATACTAGTTTAAAAATGTATTTTATTTCTAAAATAATAGATGATTTGAATGATAAAATATCAGATTTAAAAGAGAATAATGCAAATATGGACTTATATTTAAGAAATCTTTTAATGAGTCTATTAGAAGATATAATCGATCAAAATGAAAAAGAAGAATATCGTAAATTCTTAAATGAAGTATTTTTAATGAAAGATTATGAAGAAGAAAGCAAAAATGATAATGAAGATCCAGTGATAAGTGATTGCATTTCAAAAGTGTTATCATCAATGAAAATAAATAGTCAAAACTATGAAAAGCAAATCAAATTTTTATATACTTCATTACTCAAATTTAATAGTTTTATATTAGTAGGACCACCTCTTTCAGGAAAAACAAATTTAATTGGCCTTGTTGTAAATATATCAAAACAACTTTTTGATATAGACAAAACTAAATATAGTAAAATATTAAATATAAAAATATACTCAAAAAGTCAGACTTCAGATGCTCTATTTTCAGAGAATAAAGTTGAAAGAGCTTACAGACCTAATAATAACTTCTTTTATAATATGCTATCTTTATTTGACAGTGAAAATGAAGATATGCTCTTGAAATTAAATGAACATTATACTAAATTATTAGGATTCCAAGAGCCAGAAGTAGATGAGGAATTGACTCCAGAGAAATTAAAAAGTTTGAATGAAAAGGAAGAGGATAATGATGAAGATAATATTGCAATACTTAATCAGAAACAAGAAGAAGATAATACCGCCAAAACTTTGAAAATGATTATTTTGGATGGCCAAATTGATGACTCATGGATAGAATATATAAATAATTTATATGACAAAGATAACTTTTTAAGTTTAGCTAATGGAGATGTTTTAAATTGTAATGAAGGATATAAATTTGTGTTCGAAACTGCAAATTTAAGATATGCTCATCCATCGTTCTTAACTAAACAAATTATCATTCCTTGCAATTATGAGACTTATGGTTGGGAAACAATTTTATATACATGGATTGAATCAAATCCAAAAGTTACTGAAAATAACGTTTTAAAAAATTATATTAGAGGTCTTTTTGAAAATTATTTCCCAAGAATAAATGAATTCGTTGTTAATAATAGAATGAAAAGTATAACCTTAGGACCAAATTATATTATGAAAACTCTAATAAATATATTTGACTCAATTCTACCTATGTTTAACTTCGAAGATGTGAAAATTGGAAGAAGAAATTTCGGAGTCGTACCAAAAATTGAAATTATTAAAAAATGTACATTATCCATATTTATATTTAGTTGTGCATGGACCATGAATTTATTAAGTAATTTTGTTATTAAAACAAAAATTGAAAAATTAATAGGTGACATTTTTAAAGCAGATGACTTAAAAGGACCTATCTTTGATTATTATATAGATTTAGAAACAAATGATTTTGAATTATGGGCAAATTTATTAAAAAATGAAGAATATCAATCAAATTTACCTGCAAAAGATGTGCCTTTTTATTATGGCTCCATTTTCATTCATACAAATGAAACTATTCCTTACACATGGTTATGTGAAAAATTCATTGATATGAATTTACCATTTTATTTCAATGGAAAAAATACAAGTGGAAAATCATTTTTGGTTGATAATGTTTTAGATAAGAAATCTGAAGAAGATTTAGACATATTAAAAATTAAGGTTGTATCATCATATTATACAACAGGAAACGATGTGACAGATTTTATTTTTAGTAATTTGAATACAATTAAAAGGGATTTATTTGGAGATAAAAATCAAAAAGAAACATTATTATATTTAGATGATTTAAATATGAATAGACACAAAGATGAATATGGAACTTCAAATTTATTTGAATATTTGAGAGAATTAATCGAAAATAAATATATATATGATTCAAAAAATAATGAAATTAGATATATTAAAAAATTTAATATGTGTTGTTGCGGAAATTTGACTGCATATCCAAATGAAGAAGAATTTAATAGATTTTTATCTAAATACTTACTTATGACTTTCGTTACTAGTGATGATTATTATCTAAATATATTTAAGCCTAGTTTAGAGCTCCACTTTAGACAATTTATTCCAAACACATCAGGTATAACTGCAACACAATATTTACAAGCTTCCTTAAAACTAAATAATTTATTAAGAAGTGAAATTCATCAAGAACCAAAAAAATTGCATAGTCTTATCAATATAAAAGATATGATAAAAATTGTACAAAGTTTCCATGATTTTAATTTCAGGGGAACATCTGATTATCCTGAATATTTAAAAAAAATATTCTTTTATGAAAGCTCAGTAGTATACGAAAGCAAATTTAATAAAAAGTCAGACATTGATATTTTCAAAGAAAAAATATGTGAGGCATATAACTCAGTATTTAAACAAGATAAAGTAAGTAAAGAAATGATATTTAGTGAGCAATGGGACAACGGTGAAAGCTATGCCTTTACAAGAAATTATGAAGGTTTCATAAAGGAAGTGGTTGAAACTGATACAATTAATATCAATCCAGTATCTACAGAAGAGAAAAAGGAAGAAAATAAAGAACAACAAGAATATCATGTGTTTTTGGACAAAAAGATAAATTTGGCAAATTATATAAAATCAAAAATAAATGTGTTTTATAGAGGGAAAGATATCAAAGATAGAGCTTATATAAAAGTGACTGATGAAAATATTGAAATAGTAATTAAAATGTTAAGATTCTTTGAAAATAAAAATCCTAATTTGATTTTGCTAGGAAAAGAATTAATAGGTAAAAAACCCTTATTTGAACTAGCTGCATTTATCTCAGGTATTGAAATAATAGAAATAGATAACTCTTTCACTGGTGATACAACAAAAACTAAAGAACAATTCATTCACAGCACAATTGTGCCGTTTTTAGTAAATGCTACTCATAAAAACAAAAAGACTGTAATATATGTTCCTCCAAATATAAAAGCAAATTATATATATGAAACAATTAATAAAATGATGGATTATAAAGAAATAATGAATAATTTCATTTTCATTAATGAAGATGAATATGACGAAATCACAGAGGAAGATGCCTATAATAGATTACTCTCCAATATATCATTCTGTATAGATATTATTCCAAAATCTGAAAATTATTTTAAATTATTCATTGATTATCCCACAATTGTAAAAAATTCATCATTAATTAATTTACATAGTTGGAAAAACTCAGATATGCAATCATTTGTGGATTCAGCTTCACTAGAAGTTGAAATGGATCAAGAATTCAAAAGTAATTTATCTGATATATTAATAGAAATATATGATTACACACAAAAAATATATGATAAATTTTATAAAAAGACAAATATCGAATTATTTTTGTGCCAAAAGCAATTCAGTACTGTTTGTGAATTTTATATGTCTAAATATTCAGAATATAAAAATATTTTACTTGAAAAGCAGAAAAAGTTTAATGAAGGTCTGGAAATAATAGACAAAGTGAAAACAGTTATAGATTCAACAAATAAAGAAATAGAAGAATCAAACCCTTTGAGACAAGAACTAGACAAAAGCATTGAGGAGACAAGGAAATTAATAAATGATAAGACTAGAGAAAAAAAGAGTTGGGTAGCCAAAAAGCAACAAGAAGATAAAGTCATCGAAGGCTTAAATAAAAAGAAGAAAGAATTACAAAATAATTTGGATTCCATTTTGCAACCTTTCAAAGATGCAATAAATAAAGCTAGCTATATTCTTAATAAAATAGGTCAACCTGAAGTAATGGAAATTAAAAATACATGGGATTCACTTAATTTCGGTAAATACTTATTGCAAAAAGTATATGAAATTTTAGGAGATAATAATAATGAATGGGATGCAATAAAAAAAAGTTTAGACTTGAAAGTTTTTAAAAACTTTATTGGTTTAAGTCCTTTAAAGAACAAAGATAAACTTTTACCTGTAGTAAAAGAAGTCACAAGTAATTCAGACTTCTCATCAGGTGATAAATATCAAAAACCCTATAAAGTATGTGGAACTTTATGTGATTATTTTAACGTCTGCAAAAATTATTATAATGAATTAGATAATCAAAAAAAATTATTGGATGAAATTGAAGCTTTGAATGTTGAGATACAAAGTCATAATAAGACCACAAAAGAATATATACAACAAGCCACAGCTATTGATAATGAAGTTACTGAAATAGAAAAAAAATTAGGTGATTTAGATACAAAGAAATCAAATAGTCATAACCATTTATTAAAATTACAGGCATTAAGAGATTGCTTTAATGGATTTATTGATGTTGCCAATCAAAAATTGCATATATGGAAATCAAATAAAGAAAATTTGGACATTATTTTAAAAAATTTCGATTTTTATTTAATGGTGATATCATGTTACTTATTCTATGCTGCTCCTTTAAGCAATAATTATAGAAAAGATTATAAATCTTTCTTATACTCTTTATCAAAAAAATTAAACTTGAAAGATATCAAAGAATTTAACATTTATACAATATTCCTTGAATTACTTGATTCTTCAAATAAAGACAATGAATTTTGCTCTTCTATAGGACACTATAGTGGTTTTCTTGCTGATAATTTCACTATGATGTATATTATGAAAGATAAAATACCATATTTGATAGACTCTAACAGAATGAGCCCTGATATAATTGCCACATTTTTAGAAATGAAAACTCCTAAAGGTATAGTCCAAACTGATTATAATGATATTAATCAACCTGGAGAAATGTTTGACAAAATTGAAAATTCTATGAAAAATGGAACTATACTTTTTATCAAGCAATGCGAAGAAAATATTTATGATATCATGGAAAATTTAATTAATGAGAAATTTACTTATAATGCTGAAAAAGGAAAAAATTGCTATTTGATTAAAAATAAAAAAATAGAAAGGCATGAAAAATTCAAATTATATTTAATTAAATCAAAACCCAATTCTAGAATACCTAAAAAAGCTTTCACTAATTGTTATGTAATTAACTTTACTTGTCCTGCTGAGGTAATAAGTATGTCTATATATGATTCATTATGTAAAGAACAAAATTTGAATTCATTCCAACAAAGAAGTAAATATAATAATCTCATCAATAAAGATACATTCAAGCTATTAGAAATAGAAAAAAAATTGTTGGCTTATAACAAACAATTTGATTTTTCGGGAAATTTGGATAAATTAGAGCATAACCAAGGTGTTTTAGATAAATACACAATAGAAAGTAATACTCATACAACAATTACAAAGCAAATAAATAACAATAAAAAAAGAATAGAAATATTTGATGTTGAATTGAACAAATTTAAGATAATAAGTAATGTATCTTCAAAATTATATAAATTACTTATGAAATTCTTTTATTATGATAATTTTTATGTAATTCCAATAGAATTAATGAATGATTTAGTGAAAGAATTTTATAGAAATAATTATGGAATATACTCCAAAGAAATCACAAAAAAAATATATCAAGAAAAGAAGAAAAAAGATGATGAGGAAAACGAGGAAGAAGAAGAAGAAAGAGAAGATGAGGAAGCTCCACCTCAACCTGTGGAAGAGGCCCAAAATAATAATAATGGTGCTCCAAATGAAAATGCCGATGCAGAAATGGAAGAAAGAGAGCAACAAAAATTATTAGAAAAAGAATTGAAAAGACAGAAAGAATTAGAAGAAATATATCCATGCTTTAGAGAAGATGATTCCTTTGAATTAGTAGTTTTTATCTACAATAAAATATCACAAATTTATGATGTAAATAAAAGAAGACATTTATTACTTATTTTATTATTCTATGGCCTTAAATTTAAAGATGAAATTCCTGGAAATTGCAAGCATATAATATATAATATAGATCGTATATATTTCCAAAATGTATTAGACCATCCAGATCAATTGGTTAAATCCCCCGTGTCATGCATAGATGATAGAACATGGAATGCTTTGAAGCAAATAAATGATTGTTCTTCTTATATATTTTCAATAATTATTGATCATATTGAAAGTCACCCACAAGAATGGGAAACATTTTTAGATAATGAAGAAGCATTGATAGAAAGAAATTTCGAAGTATTAGATGATGAATTAGCTAGTACAATAAATCCATTTAATAAGTTCTTATTCTTTTCTATAGTTAAAAACAATTTAAGTGATTCATTAATAAATACTATTCTTAAAGATATAATAAAATCACAAGAAGTAAGTTATATAGATGAAGGCGGAGAAACAAAATATAAAAAATTCACATTAGATTATATTAAAAACATTGAAGATTTATTCTTTGAAAATTTCAGTATAACAAAAAAACCAATTATGATCTTTGATAATGGAAATGGAGAAATTTTATATTTCCATGAAATTCAAGATTTTTACATGCCGAAATTGAAAGAAATAATAGCAGAAAAGAATGCAAAATCTGAATCTCCTGTAAATGAGACTGTATCTTTGAAAGAAATAATTCCTACCAAATTAGAGTTAACTAATAATGAATTGGATACAATTCATGCTGCAATGAAAAATGGAGGAGTTATTTTCATAAGAAATTGTTATATGATTAAAGACTCATTAATTAAAATAATGGATGAAATTAAAGATGAATCAACTGTCTTGAATGAATATTTCAAATTAATTTTATTGGTTGATAATAAGAATTTACTCCCATATTATTTATATAAAAATTGTAATATAATAAATAGAGATCTTTTAGTTTTAACAGAAGTGAAAGAATTTTTAATTGATTTAATTAGTTCAACTCCAGTTAATCTTTTCAATAGATTTATGAATTGTGAATTTAATAATTCAAGTGCTTATTTCATGAAAAAATTATATATTTATTTCACAATGGTAAATGCAGTTTTAATCCAGTATTCTAATATTAAATCAAAAATGTACAAAATACCTATAGGATTTCAAAGAAAAGACTATTTCAGTTCTTTAGCATATTTATACAAATATATGACTACTATAAGTGAAGATAAGCAAAAAGAGCTAAGTAATCCAGATAATTTCTATGGTTTTACATATGAGTCTTTAATCAAAATAGTCTCAGATGTGTTCATCTCAGCAAGAATGATAACTAAAGAAGAATTTGAAAATATGAATGAATTCTTGTTGCATATGTATGAAAATTCATTTTTCTTAAAAGATGATTTCCTATTTGCTTATGATGAATTCGTCTTGCAAAATATAGATGAAAAAAAGTATGCTATTAATGATGAGCTTGTAAATATAGGGGAAGAAGTAGAAGATAATGTTAATCATAATTTAGCAGGTACTTTAAATAATAAGCAATTACTACCAGGTAATACTGGAGCTAAATATTTAATTCCAAAAAGTGCTTTAATTGAGGAATTTGAAAAGATCCCTAATGAAACATATTATTGTCTTATGTATGGTATAAGTAATAAAATGTTAGAAGAAAAAAGAAGTATTTATATTCAACAATTTTTCAAAATTATTTCTATAAATAATGTCATTAATTCTAAAGACAATGATAAAAATATAGATAATAAATTATCAAAGATAGATATAAAAGTAGTGTCAGATATATTAAAAGATTTGAAACAAGATTTACCAGATTTATTAAATACTACTGAAGCAAATCAAGCTCTCTTCAAAATTAATAAATATAATGAATTATTTAATCCTTTAGATGAATGCCTACAAAAAGAAATAGATAGCTTTAATGATTATATAAATAGAGTAGAAGAAGATATCAATTCATTGTCAAGCGTATTGAAAGGAGATATGATAATGATTAAAAATTACTATGAAATGGTCAAATCCCTTAATAAAAAAGTAGTTCCAAAAGAATGGAGTTTATCAAAATATCCAACTAAAGATGTAGATATTAAAACATGGATAAAAAAAGTAAAAAAAATATATGACTTTTTGAATAATTGGATTTTAGAAGGATATTCAAATATATATGATTTATCGCTTTTATTCAATGAAAAACTATTTATGACTTTACTACCTATGTATTTCCAAAAAAAATTAGGAGAAGAAAAGATTAGCTCTGATAAGATTAAATTGCATTTCAAATTGACAAAATATGAAAAGCCAATAGATGTTACTGAAGAAGTAATGTATGAATTTAAAAAGAACAATAATGATAATGATTTTATATTTATTAAAGGACTAAAATTAAGAGGATTTGAAAGTCATAAAGAAGAAGATAGAGAATTGAAAACATTTAAAGAAAATGAAGAAAGTAAAGATGAAAACTTACCCATAGTTGTAATCACATATAGTGTTGAAGATTATCAATATGAAACTATGAATCAAAAAGACGAAGAAAGTGAGGAAGAAGAAGATGAGGATGAAGAGGAAATACAAATGAATGAAGAAGTCAAAGAAGAAAACAAAAATGAAAATCCTCAACAATCTGGAAGTGGACCAAAAGATGATGAAGAAAATATGGATAAAAATGAAGAGAATAATGATAATGCTAATATTGAAAATGAAGAGATCAATGTAGAAAATAATAACAACATTGAAATAAATAATAATGTAAATGAAGAAAATAATAATGAGAATAATATAAATGAAGATAATAATAATGCAAATGAAGAAAACAATAATGAGAATAATGCAAATGGAGAGAATAATAATGTAAATGGAGAGAATAATAATGAAAATGGAGAGAATAATAATGTAAATGGAGAGAATAATAATGAGAATGGAGAGAATAATAATGTAAATGAAGAGAATAATAATGTAAATGAAGAAAACAATAATATAAATGAAGAAAACAATAATGTAAATGAAGAAAATAATAATGAAAATGGAGAGAATAATAATGTAAAAGAAGAGAATAATAATGTAAATGAAGAAAACAATAATATAAATGAAGAAAACAATAATGTAAATGAAGAAAATAATAATGAAAATAATACAAATGAAGAAAACAATAATGAAAATGAAGAAAAAAAAGATAATGAAGATAATAATGAAAATAATATTCAAAATAATGAAGAAAAAGAAATTAATAATGAAGAACAAAAACAAGAAAAGGAAGAAAATAAAGAAGAAAATAATGAAAAAAAAGATGGAGAGCAAAATCCCGAAGAAAATAATATTGACGTAAAAGAAGAAAATAATGAGAAAAAAGATGAAGAACAAAAAGTTGATGAAAATAATATTGATACCAAAAATGAAAATGATGTAAAGGAACAAAAAGATGAAGAAAATAATGAGCAAGAGCAGGTAGAGCAAACAGAACAAGTAAAAGAAAATATTGAAGAAAAAAAGGAGGATGTGGTAAAAGAGATACAAACTGAGGAAATTAAAAATGAAACTGAAGTTAAAGAAGATGAAAATAAAAAAGAAGAACCCAAAAAAGAAGAAGAAATAAAAACTGAGGAACTCAAAAAAGAAGAAGAAAAGAAAGAAGAAAATAATGAAATTGCAAATAATGAAGAAGGTGGAAAAAAAATTGTTGTTGAGGAAACACATGTTCAATCAAAGAAAATGGCTTTCATTGAAACAATGAGCAATATGAATAGAACTAGACAATTAAGTAAAGATGGAAATGAAGTAACTGTGAAAATAAGAACAAAAGTTAAATATTATAAAAAACATTGTAGAATAGAGGTTCCTTTCATTGAAGAGCAAGATCCAAATTGCTACAATATAAATGAGCCTTATGGGTATATAGAGCTAAGATTTGATTGTGAGAAAGATAAACAAGAAGAATACTTTAAAAATAAACAACTTGCAATAGAATTAGATAAATAAATTAATTTTAATTATTAAATAAATATTTTATTTTAATTATTAAATTTATATTTTATATTATAATTAAATATTTAATTTTTTTAAATATATTATTATTTATTTTTATTAATAAAATTATTAAGAAAAATATTGGGGATTGGGGATTGGGGATTGGGGATTGGGGAATGGGGATTGGGGGATTGGG
>Ga0247609_10003878_pt1 | contig 15060 bp, 11 predicted proteins | sample 172DNAGHGlowgp2_FD_193487 | JGI IMG/M metagenome (GOLD analysis project Ga0247609, IMG submission 193487) | Sheep rumen microbial communities from Palmerston North, Manawatu-Wanganui, New Zealand - 1728 DNA GHGlow gp2 | ecosystem: Host-associated > Mammals > Digestive system > Stomach > Rumen ...
ACAATTGACAATTGACAATTGATAATTGTGAATTGTGAATTGATAATTGTGAATTGACAGCTTCTACCAGTCGCGCAGGTCGGCATTGGCTTCTATGCGCTGCTCTGTCTTGTCACTGAGTCCTGAGAAGAAATCAAGCCCCGTCATCTGTTCAATTTCATCCACAGTCATCACATATTCGGACAGCGGACGGTGACCGTCTTCGTTGTCATAATAGAAGCCGATAGCGGCAATGGCGTCTCCGCGCTGTCGTCCGCGGTCGCTCCTCTGATTCATCCTGAGCACCACCTTATAGAACCCGTCGGGCACCCATACGCGGTTCCTGCCGATAGTACGGCTGGGACGGCTGTTGCGGAACACGGGGCCGCAGACAATGTAGATGTTTCCGTAGCGCTTAGCCCACGTGCGGCACTTCATCTCCAAGTCGTTCCAGTCGCCTCCGTTCAGGTTGTGCGACTGCGGACACATGTTGGTAAAGAGGAAACAGTCTTCCTGTGCCTGCCGGCTCCACTTGTTGTCGCCCGACGGACACATGTGTCCGCGGTCGTAGCCGGAGCTGTAGTAGTCGCTGTTCATCGCCTTCGGGTACGGCACCTCATCGTCTTCCTGGAACTTCACGCCCTTCCGCTTGTACGGTCCTGTGGTGTGACTGGCGGTCAGGTTCCATGCCGTCCACATCGGCAGACGCCACTCCTTGGCATAGCCAGTCACGAAGCCCGTCTTCCTGAGCACCTGCACATCGCCGCCCACGACCATGAGCAAGTCGTCCTTCACTCCTTTGCCAACCTTGACACGTCGGGCAGCCTCACTGCCATCGAGCCTCGCATCGCCGCTTTCCGTTATCGACTCGCCGTGCTCGACCGACTTGCACTGCACCTTACTAAAGAATGCCAGCGTCATAACTACAGCCAGCACAATGATAAAAAGATATGTCGTCCTGTTTCTCATCTCTCAACTCTCGTTCGAACTTGCCTGCACCAACGGTTCTATCACAGCAAGCGCACGCTCATGCTTGGCAACGATATGCCAATGCCCCCCTGCACGTCCACGTTTCAGGTTGTGCCGCAGGTCATTGTATTTCACGCGTATGGCAAGTTGGTTGTCCGATGCTGCTATGCGTTTCACATAATCCTCGTAGTTCATCCCCTCATCGCGCGTCAACAGCCGCAACGCATCGACAATAGAGGCATCGACTCCCCGTTGCAGCAGGTCGTGGAACGTGAAATTGGTATCTTCCACCACGTCGTGCAACAAACCCGTCACCAGTTCCTCGCGGTTCCTGCCCGCCATGCCCACAGCCATCGGGTGCAGGATAACGGGGTTACCGTCTAAGTCTTTTTGTCCGTCGTGCGCTTCCAAAGCTATGCGCAAAGCATCTTCTATTGTTATCATATCGGAATATTAAAAAGGTCGGAGCAGCAGTTCTGCTCCCTTTTCCAACCGCAAAAGTATGCTTTTCCTTTCAATTTGCCATGTGTTTCACCATAAAAACTTCGTTTTCCTTTTGCTTTTATTCTTGCTTTTCCGTAATTTTGCAACATAAAAGTCGTATGATGAGATACCAGAATCGATACCGTATGCCTGCTGAATGGGAGCCGCAAAGCATGGTGCAACTGACGTGGCCTCATAAGGATACAGACTGGGCACCCATGCTCGGTGAGATTACGGATACCTATCTGCAGATGGCTCGCGAGATTGCCAAGCGCGAACCGTTGCTCATCGTCGTTCCTTCGCACAATGACCTGCCACGGGAAGTGCTGGAGATGGAAAACACAACCGTGTTCGAATGTCCTACCAACGACACGTGGGCTCGCGACCATGGGTTTATAACGCTAAAGGAGAGCGAGGGAGCGGGGGAACAAGGGAGCGAGGATAGTTCTTCTGCACAAAACATCGTTCTTCTCGACTTCCAATTCAACGGATGGGGCAAGAAGTTCGAGGCTGCGAAGGACAATGCTATCAATCGCCAACTGTGGGACAAACTATTCTCACTCCACACTCCACACTCCACACTCCACGAATACGAAGACCACAACGATTTTGTACTGGAAGGTGGTTCCATCGAGAGCGACGGCAAAGGTACGATATACACCACGCGCTGCTGCCTCATGGCTCCTAACCGTAACTACAAAGATGGCAGACCCATGACCGAGCAGGAGATAGAGGAGGAACTGAAACGGCGCCTTTGTGCCGACCGCATCGTATGGCTCGACGATGAGCCGCTGCCAGGCGACGACACCGACGGACACATCGACACCATTGCCCGCATCACCCCAGACGGAACGCTGCTCCGCCTGCCCCTTCCCGACCCCATCTTCGACGAAGACGGCAGTACTCTGCCGGCGACATACGCCAACTACCTGATTATCAACGGTGCAGTCCTCGTTCCTACATACCATCAGCCAGAGAACGACAAGGCTGCCCTGCAACGCATCGCCGCCATCTTCCCCGACCGCGAGACGGTGCCCATCGACAGCCGCAGCATCATCAAGCAGCACGGCAGCATCCATTGCTGCACCATGCAGTATTATTAAAACTATTGATGCTGAATTGCGATGCAAAAGCATAGGTTTTGGACGGCAAAAGGGCTGAGTTTGGACGGCAAAGGGATAGGTTTTGAAAAAGTGCATTTTTTTCATCAAAAAGTGCACTTTTCGTACGAGAAGAGAGTTTTTAGCTACAACACCTAACACCTACCTCAAAATGCGCATAACACCGATAGGCAAAGGACTTGAAGAGAGGTAGGTGTTGGGGAAACACCTACCTCAACACCTACCCTAACACTTACCTGTTGGCGTCTACCTCTGTGGGGAAAGGTAGGTGATGAGGTAGGTCTTAGGTAGGAGTCTGGAAAACACCCACCTGCGGCTCCGCCCTTTATTCATCGGCATTTCAAGAGGTTTGAGGTAGGTGTTAGGTGTTGTTGCATCTCGGAAATAAACGTATGAATTCTTTGTATTTCTCTCGATTTGCACTACCTTTGTCAGCAAGAAACAAGAGAAGGATGAAAATAGGAATCATACAACAGCACAATACGGCTGACATCAAGGACAACAAGCAGAGACTTGCTGAAAAGATAAGGAAGGTAGCACAGGACGGTGCGGAACTCATCGTCTTACAAGAGCTGCACAACGGATTGTATTTCTGCCAGACGGAGGACGTGGATGCGTTTGACCAGGCTGAGCCGATACCTGGACCATCAACAGAGTTCTACGGAAAGCTGGCAAAGGAGCTGCAGGTGGTCATCGTGACATCGCTCTTCGAGCGCCGCACGGCAGGACTGTATCACAATACGGCTGTGGTGATAGAGAAAGACGGAAGCATTGCTGGAAAATACCGCAAGATGCACATCCCCGACGACCCCGCCTACTACGAGAAGTTCTATTTCACACCCGGAGATCTGGGTTTCCACCCCATCGACACGAGCGTAGGACGACTCGGTGTGATGGTGTGCTGGGACCAGTGGTACCCTGAGGCAGCCCGACTGATGGCTCTGCAGGGAGCAGAACTGCTGATCTACCCTACAGCCATAGGCTATACTGACAACGACGACGAGGCGGAGCAACAACGCCAACGTGAGGCATGGACCACGGTGATGCGCGGACATGCCGTTGCCAACGGCCTACCTGTGGTAGCCGTCAACAGGGTTGGAGAAGAAGCACCCCTCCATCTCCCCACCATAGAGGGAGGGATTCGTTTCTGGGGCTCTTCGTTCGTTGCTGGTCCACAAGGTGAGATGCTATATCGTGCTGCGGAAACGGAAGAAGAAGTCGCTGTGATTGAGGTGGACCTCGCTCACAGCGAACAGGTGCGCCGCTGGTGGCCGTTCCTGCGCGACCGCCGTATTGACGCATACGACAATATTTTGCAAAGGTTTGTTGACTAACGGAGACCTGACAGGGACAACGTGCAGGAAACCAGACAACAAAGGATTAAGCGTTCTGGGCGCGATCCTGCATGAACGGCAGACTTGCAGCCTGCTCTATCACGGTATCGGCAAGCATCAGATGACTGTCCTCCACGCCGTTGAGCGTATCGTATATCCTCTTGATTTCATCTCTTCCACCACCATGCTTCAACACATAGACGAAGCAGAGATTCTGCAAGCCGATACTCTTGGAGATGATGTCGATGTCGGTCAGTGCCAACCCTGACACTGCCAGCTGATAGGCATCGTCGGAGTTTTCTTTGATGAACTGCTGTACATCGCCCAAGGTCTGTAGTCCTAACGACTGCAGGACGGGGAGGAAGGGCATGAGCAAGGCAGGGAAGATCTCTGCTTGATTGACGGAAGCAATACGCTCGTTGAGCCTGTCGAAGGGATTTGTGCGCAAGAACGTACGGAAGTTGTTAATGGAAAGGTGCACCTCATCCAACTTGCCCGTTGTCACCAGTGTCTGCATGCGTCGGCGATAGTCCGTAAGTGAGTTGCGCAAACGACTGAACTCGTCATCTATCAGTTCCAGCATACCTGCCAGGCGACTGAACTGTCTACGATATTCCGGCAGAATCTGCACATCACTCTTGTATCCCGTATCATGCTCTATCGTTGACCATACATGTTGCAACGCCGTACGCATCTGCACTTCGAAACGCGTCGTGTTCAGCGCTGGTTCCTCCGGATCGTCGATGAGCGTTTTCGGCAGGTTGCAGATATAGTGCAGCGAGTTGTAACCGAAACTGTTCAGATGGTGCAGTTTACGTTTGTCCACCGACTCTTTCCAATCGACGGTGAAAAGGCGCTTCACTATAGCAGCCACCTTATCGACATCATCTGTATAAAAGGTGATGATGCGAATACCGAAGACATCGGTAATATCGTCTAACTTATGGTACTTGGAACCTTTCAGCTCCAGCTTGCCCGACAGCGACTCTTCGGTCTTGATACGGTGTTCTATCGCCGTAACGTAGATGCCTTGCTGTTGCAACGCCTGTGTCACCTGTTCGACAGCCAACTGTTCCAAGCGTTGGAACTGGGGCAGCCGCTCACGGAATTCAGCCAACAGCATTTCGCCGTGGGCATCAAGTTGATAATTCATCTTCAGCAGTTTATGCCACCATAACGGCAGCGTTGATAATCTTGTCTATTTGAACTCAAACAGATTGATAAATCCTGTCATGGCAAACACGTTGCGAATGTCTTCGTTCATGCCTGTGATATAGACATGACTGCCTTTGGGTTTGGCATTCTTCAACACGTTGAGGAACAGACGAAGACCACTGGAAGAGATATACTGCAGACTGGTACAGTCCAGGATGATGTCATGTCCTATACAATCTATCAGCGGCTGCATGTCTTTCTCTGTCTGACTGGCGGCAGCGGTATCGAGACGTCCTTCGAAAATGGCAACTAAATTGCCTTCTTGCTCTTTAATTGTTGTTTTCATTGTTTGTTGTATTTAAATGATGAATATTGTTTCTTTTTTTATCTGCTTGCTGGGCAAGACGGTGCAGGGTCAATGTAACGGATAGATGAGGTTGACAACGACCAGACAGACTACCAGCAACAGTAGATGCATCCAAATGCCTATTCGGGCAAAGTCGGTAAACTTAAAGCTACCTGGTCCATAGACCAGCATGTGTGTATTGGAGCCGATGGGCGACGAGAAACTGAGTGTCACCGACAGCATGAGCGACATAATGAACGGCATGGGGTTGCATTCCATCAGCTGACTCTGTTCAAAAACAATCGGGAAAAAGATGACACTGCTGCCCACATCGCTGACAAACTCACTGATAGCTGATGCCAACAGACACATCACGCCCATCACGATATAAGGATTGTCGGCACACATCTGCAAGACCGTCTGGGCGATGATGTTGGCTATTCCCGTTTTGGTAATGGCAACGGAGAAGACAAGCGTTGAGCCCAGGACAAGCAATAACTGCCAGTCGATGTATTTGATGACATTGTCCATGCGGCAACACTTCATCAACAGCATGGCACCGGCCGTCAGCATGGTCACTGCCATCAACGGCATGACATGGAACGAAGACAGGACAAACATCATCACCAAAAGCGCTGTAGATAAGATGGTGCGTACTCCCATCTGCGGAACGAAATGCGAATCGAAGAAGGTCAAGCTGTGACGATAGTTACGTTGGAGTTCGGAGGCATCGCGGGGAGGACACTCCAGCAAGAGCGTATCACCCGCCTGCAGTTTGATTTCACGCGGCTGTCCTTCCACACGCATACCCTGACGTGCCACAGCGACCAACACCATGCCACTCTCTTTCTCAAATTCACTTTCGTTCATACGCTGACCTATCAAGTCGCTGCCAAAGTTCACGTAGGCTGTCCGCATCTTGCGCTTGGTGTCAATATCGTTGATACTCCATACATGATGGTCGGCAGCAGCAAGTCCATGCGACTCTTTTAAGCTCAGGAGATCATTGATATGTCCGGCATAGACCAAACGGTCACCACCCAAAATATATGCATCTTTGGGCACAGGCATAATGATTTCCTTGTCGAAACGCACAATCTCTACCAGCGTTCCACCTCGAACATCATAGAGTCCTGCTTCGTCAACAGAATTTCCTACAGCAGGGTTATCTGTAGGAACGAGCAACTCTACCGTATAATCGGAAGTGGTTTCAAACGAATGTTCTGACGACTGACGCGAAGGTATGAAACGCTGAAGCAGCAGGATCAGTATGATACCGCAAGCCGTCAGCACCAAACCAGGCAGTAAGGGTTCGAAAACGTTGAGAGCCTTACCCGTTTTCTGCATATACAAACCTGCGACGACCAGGTTGGAAGAGTTACCCAACAACGTACACATGCCTCCCAAAGAAGCTGCAAAGCTCAACGGCATCAGCAATTTGGAGGGAGCAATATCCAACTTTTTCGCCCATATTATTACAGCATCGATGAAAAGCGCTACCACGTTGACGGCATTTAGAAATGCCGACAATACACTGACAGGAGCCATCAGGCGGAATAATGCCGTCTTATAGCGCTGAGGTTCACCCAGTACATTCTTCGTCAGCCAATAAAGCACACCCGTTTGTATCAATCCTGCAATGATGACAAAGAAAGCAGCATGAACAACAACAGGTTCGGAACCGAAACCCGACATTCCCTCTTCTTCCGTCACCACGCCGGTGACCAGCAATATCGTCAAGGCACCCAAGAACGCTACCACTGCAGGAATACGCGTATAGGTCATGACAAAAAAGATGCTGATAACGGTAACAACCGTTATCCAAGCCTGTATGCTGAGACCGAGAAATGTCAACGATTCTATGAATTCCATCATGGTATGCCCTGCTGACGTTTCAACTATTCAGTTTTCTTAATACCGAACTTAGGATCAATCTTGATAAATGCCGTGACCAAGAAGGTAACAGCGCAACATGCCATCACGATGATGAAGAACATACGGTAGCCGACCGCCTCCTGCAAAGCACCTGCAAAGAGACCGGGTATCATCATCGAAAGTGCCATAAATGCAGTACAAAGCGCATAATGGGATGTTTTAAACGATCCTTGACTATAATATATAAGGTAAAGCATGTAAGCGGTAAAGCCGAAGCCATAGCCAAACTGCTCAATGAAGACACAGGAGTTGATAACTATCAAATTGTCGGGCATGGCATAGCTCATATAGATATAGACTGCATCGGGCAAGGTAATGGCGCAGACCATCGGCCACAGCCAGCGCTTCAGACCGTGACGACCAGCACAGATGCCACCGAGAATACCTCCAATGGTCAGTCCGATGATACCCACGGTGCCCTGAACCAAACCATATTCTTGTGGAGACAGTCCTAATCCTCCGTTATGACCGGCATCGACGAGGAACAGAGCTGACACTTTTGCCAACAAACCTTCAGGCATGCGATAGAACAACATGAAAAGGATGCCGATAATCACCTCTTTTACCGGGAACTTGGTAACGAACGTCTTCACCATCGTACCCAATCCGTTAAAGATATCACGGGCATTGGCAACCGAGCGCTCATCGTCTTCTGCAGGACGCGGTAAGATGTAATGATGCCACAACCAGAAAGCGATGAACAAACCTGCAACGCCATAGAACATCAGACTCCAAGAAAAGGGAATACTATTGCGCCAGATGACTTGCAGGTTGCCTGCTATCATCACCAACACACCTTGTCCGAATATGGTTGCCAAACGATAGAATGTTGAACGGATGCCGACAAAGTTTGCCTGATTGTGCTCGTCGAGACCTAACATATAAAAACCGTCGGCAGCAATATCGTGGGTAGCACTGGAAAAAGCCATTACCCAGAAGAAGAACAATGTTCCTTGCAACCAGAACGACGTAGGAATAGTAAATGCCACACCACCGAAAGCTGCACCGATGAGTAACTGCATGGATACTATCCACCAACGTTTTGTCTTTACCAAATCGATGAAAGGACTCCACAAAGGTTTGATTACCCATGGCAAATAGAGCCACGAGGTATAGAATGTGATGTCGGCATTGGTCATGCCCAACTGTTTGTAAAGAATCAGAGAGATGGTCATCACTGCCACATAGGGCAGTCCTTCTGCAAAATAGAGCGTGGGCACCCATGCCCACGGGTTACGTGATTTCATTGATATATCTTTTTTATAGTTGCATGCTTATAATAAAACAGGAGAATCTCATCATAAGGATAGCCTTTCTCACCCATCACGGCAGCACCGATCTGGCACAAGCCGACACCATGTCCCCAGCCTCTGCCGTGGAGAATGAAAGATGAGGATGCCACCTTTTCCACCTCGAAATTGCTACTCAACAAATGAGTCTCACTTAATGTGCGGCGTATTTCCAATTCCTTTCCAATGATGAAGGTACGCTTTGTTCCGACAATCTTCAACCGGCAGATTCTGCCACTCTTACCACGCTCTAATGGTATGAGGTCGGTAATGTCGCCGAGGTCGAGTTTCAGTTTCTCGTTGACCAACCTACTCAATTCTTCCTGGGTATATTCCACCGTCCACTCGTAGAAATCGGTCGTCTCTTGGTCGTAGTCGTTCAGCACCTGTGAGATGGTTTTCACATCTTTCGTATTGCAGAACGGGTCTTTAACAGAAACCAGATAGGGCTTCGGTGTGTCCTCCCAGCAATATTGGAACTCCTCCGTCTGCCCGCCGCAACACTTGGAAAAGCGGGCATCGCAAATTTCGCCCTCCGACATGAGCACTTGTCCTCGTGTCTGCTGAACAGCCTCCTCCACATGCTTGTTGCTGGCACGGGTGATACCTTGATAACGTTGGCAGTGGTCATCGGCACAGACATCGAAGATACCGTGGTCTTCGCGGTCATACCAACGTATGAGTTCGTCATCTTTCTTGATGAACGAGAAGAAACCGTTGCCGCCCTCCCCTTTCTTCTTACGGTTTTCCATCTGTGCCAAGAGCCATGACCGAGAGATGACGGCATGAGCCTTTAGCAATTCCAACGATGACGTTGCACTCATCTCGCTGGAGATAACGCTGGTGAGATAGCGTTCAACTGGCAACTCGTTGACGGCACAGATGCTATCGGAATCGACAATCAGTCGCAACGCACCTTGGAAAGATTGCGTCTCCTTGCGTTCCCAATGGAAATTGACACCTATTGTCACGTCTGCCAGCGAGAACGAAGCATCATCGCTCTGCGGAATGAATTTCAGTTCACGGTATTGCGCCCCATTCCACAGGATGCCTCCTTCGGAAAACTCTACCAGCTGGTCGCCCTCGATTTGCTCGCCTTTGGCAAGATAGGGGTTATTCAGGCGGAATCGTATCTTCTGTGCACTGACTATGCCAACACATACTTCTGGTTCTTTTCGGTCTTTTAAAGACTGCGTTTGCGCAACGACAGTGGTCTGCCCCTCCAACTTTGCCCGCATCTGTTGCACCTGCTCTGGTGTGATACAGATTTCCTGCAAGATTGTCTGAATACGTGCCGTTGTCAGCCGTTCAAAATCTTCTTTGCGAGGGGTTATGACCAAACCCGCCATATCTATAGCGCCAGGACTGACCATCAGTTTATCAGCACCGTCCGCATAATAGCAATCGGGACGATGCTTGCGGCGCGGAAATACAACCGACAAGTATTCCGTACCGTTGCGCCATGCCACGATATTCATCATCGGTTCGTCGTCTTGTTTCTCCATCACTTGATAGAGTCTTCTGAACAACTGCTCATCACCATACGGACTGATAGAACGTATTAGGAAAGCCGGGCATGCATAGTCACGGATTTGCGCAATATATTCTTCTGTGTTCAAAGAGAACAACACGTCCAACTCACGACTCAGACGCGGCCATGCCTGTTGCAACGGCAACACACCACTGGTTCCTGCCTGAAAGTGCATGTGGTCTGGGGCACTGGCGCCACACCTCGGTCCGTTATAGAAGACCATCAGGTCGGGATATTGCTCCAGCAAGCGGTGCATTTCAACATAGTTCGACAAGATGCGTTGCGGTTGGTGTTGCAGGGCGGGTATTGTAAAATGAACAGGCAGAATGGGAAATGGGTTAATCAGCAATTCGTAACGTCGGTCAACCCGCTTTGTCATCTGCTCCTGAGGACGATTTTTTGCACAAAGAAAGCAGGGACGTTCAGCAATGCTCTTGTTATCAATAGAGGCACCCGTGCTGACCATACGGGCTGGATTAAACTGCACTCGCCACTCGTCGCCATCATCGAGCGAACGCACCTGAACATTCTGCAGATCGCGGAAGCGCTGGGCTGCCGCTTCCCATACCTCCAACTGACGGGTAAAGAAACGTTGCAGACTATTCTCTGAGGTCATGTCAAGCTGACCTTTCGCCAACTGCTGACGCGCCAATAGTTCTATGGTGCGCAACCGGTCTTTATAAAGATTGTTGGCGTTGATCTTCTCCGTGCTCAAGGCGGCATCGCTGTTACCTCCCCAACGGCGGCATAAATATAACTCATCATAGATTCGTCCTATGCGATAGCGACGGCTAAATGCCAGTCCCATGGCATAGTCTTCGCCATAACTAGTATTCGGAAACTTCAACTGACGAGCCAAAGGGGTAAAGAATGCACGTGGAGCACCGAGTCCGTTAATGCGCAGGGCATTATTGGGTCCGTTCTCTTCGGTCCACTCTTTATGATCGATAAGTCCTGGCGGCAGTGTATTCAGTTCAAAGTCACACATACGGTACGAACCTACTATCATCGCAGCCTGTTGCTGGTAGAAGGCATCTACCACTGTCTGCAAGGTACGGGGAGAAGAATACAGGTCGTCACTATCCAACTGTACGGCAAACCTGCCACAACGGTCATCGTTAATGGCAAGGTTCCAACAGCCACCGATACCCAAATCTGTGCGTTCTGGTATGATATGGACGAGTTTGGGTTGCGTATTGTGAATGGCCTGAAGCACCTCTGTCGTCCCATCCGTTGAATGATTATCAACAACAATAACGTTGAAATGGAAATTAGTTTGTTGCAACAGTGCTGATTCCACAGCATCGCGGATAGTCTTTTCGCGGTTAAAGACTGGTATAATGACTGAAGCCTCTACATCGAAAGCCTGTTCGTCGAAGTCGGGCTGCGTGTAAGCAGAAGTATCGACGAGTGCTCCGAGTGCTTGTAAGTGGCGTGTCGCCACCTGTTCCATTTCTATCTGTACCTCACGATTGCGCGGGTTCACATAATCAAACTGTTTTTCACCGCTCTTGCGCAGGTCAAGTTCCTCTTCGGTATATAAGAACTCATTCAGGTGAACAATCCGTCCTATTCTGCTTAAATACAGGCGTAAGTCATACCATCCGGCATACTTCCAGCCAACCTGTTCGCTCCCAGCCTCTGCAGAAAACTGAAGTGGGGCTTCCCTCAAAGCCTTACCATTGAGGAGCACGACAGAACCGAAGTCGAAATCATCTCGGATACTTCCTGGCTGATAGTCGATGACGGGATGTTTCACCGATTCACCATTCTCTATAGAATAGCGGTCGCTATACAACAATTTCGCATCCGTATCGGTAGCCACACGCAACATTCGTTCCAACGCTTGGTAACCAATGGTCAACGCTGTCGTCTTCAAACAGAGCAAAGCATATTCGGCTTGGACATGATTGGCTATGGAAAGCATGCTCTCTGAAGAGAACACATTCTCTGTAACAATAAACGTGCATCTTTCTGGAGCCTGGACTTCATTGGCGAAAGCCTCCGCTACTAACAAATAAATATGATGTACGACCTTATTCTGACGCAACTGCACGAGAGTCCTCTCTGCCACCAACAAATCGTCACATGGCAGAAAGCAGTCTATCGTTCCATTTTTCTTCATAGTTCTTTTCTTTCCGTGCAAAAGTATAAAGAATATATGAAAAAAAAGAATACCTATCTTTTTTTTTATTTGAACACATGTTTGTTCTACATAAACAGAAGAATTATCTGGCTTTTCCCTCGCTTAATCGTAGCTTTGACTTCGCCGAAGGCACTTCCGCTTGGGAATAAAAATAAAAAGCAAGCTTTCTTTTTGTATTTCCCTCGCTTAATCGTACCTTTGCAGCGTAAAAAAAGAATATGGCGGAAAGAAAACAAAAGCTGTTAGGAATGACGATTACCGAACTGAAAGAGGTGGCGGCAATGTTAGGCATGCCTGCCTTTACGGGTGGTCAGATAGCACAATGGCTCTACAACCGTCATGTGACGAGTATCGACGAGATGACCAACATCTCCAAGGTGAACCGCGAACGGCTAAAGGAACATTATGAGATAGGAAGCTACAAGCCTATAGATGCCCAACGCTCCATAGACGGCACTGTCAAATACCTGTTTCCTGTTTGCGGCGAGGATTCGGAACACACCGAAGAATTGGATTCTACCAGATATTCAGTGGGAGCAAACAAAAAGTTTGTTGAAACCGTTTATATCCCCGATGGCGACCGCGCCACGTTGTGTGTATCGTGCCAGGTAGGCTGCAAGATGAACTGCTTGTTTTGTCAGACGGGTAAACAAGGATTTGATGGCAATCTCAGCGTTGCTGATATCCTGAATCAAATTTATGCGCTACCAGAATGGGATAAGTTGACAAACATCGTCTTCATGGGGCAAGGTGAGCCGATGGACAACCTTGACAACGTACTTAAAGCAACGCAGATTCTTACGGCTGACTATGGTTTCGCATGGAGTCCTCGGCGCATCACCGTCAGTTCTGTTGGCTTAAAAGGTAAATTGAAACGATTTATTGAGGAGAGTGACTGCCACGTGGCTATCAGCATGCATACTCCTCTGCCCGAACAACGTGCACAACTGATGCCGGCAGAACGGGGAATGAGCATTACCGAGATTGTGGACATGTTGCATCAATATGACTTTGCCCACCAACGACGACTGACTTTCGAATACATCGTATTCGGGGGTGTCAACGACTCGATGGCACACGCACGCAGCATCGTCAATCTGCTACGCGGGCTGGACTGTCGCATTAACCTCATACGCTTTCACCAAATTCCTGACGTGCCGCTGAAGGGGGCTTCCCAGGAGAAAATGGAGGCGCTGCGCGATTACCTGACACACAACGGCATCACGACAACTATTCGCGCCAGTCGTGGACAGGACATCTATGCCGCCTGCGGACTGTTAAGTACAAAGAAAAAACAAAGGGATTGACTATGCGCAACCAATATATCCTCGCGTTTATTCTCTTGCTCGTAGCCTGCACGGAAAATAACAGGAGAGGACTGCCAGAAAGCACTGGAAAGCCATATGAGGTGTTGATTGTAGCCGAATCGGCAGCAGCGAGGAAAAGCGTGGCTACCCTATTGGCGACTCCCGTCGAGGCCCTGCCACAAAGGGAACCACAATTCGACGAATCGTTCTGCCATCGTAAGAAATTCGATGCCATGCGGCAACTGGCACGTAACATCATCATCATAGACGAAAATAAAAAACTTTATACCCGCACGACCATACGCTTTGACCGCGATGTTTATGCAGCACCGCAAATAGTGATACACATACAAACGCCCCACTTACAAGCACTGGAACAAGCGATGATGCGTGGAAAAGCTGGAAAGGAACTGCTCTCGCTACTGAACCGACACGAACTGACAATACAAAAGAAGCGATTGGAAAGAGAACACAACCCGAAAGCGGAGGAACGAATACGCCAGATGTTCGGCATCGAGATGCTCATTCCTTCCAATATGCTGGCAAGCAAAGAGGGCAAAGACTTTCTCTGGTTGTCGAACAATGCCAATACGGGCATGCAGAACATCTGCCTCTTCCGTTCGGAAAAGATAGACAGCGTTCTGAAGGCGAACATCAAAGGAGAAAAGGACGAAATGTATATGAGAAGGACGAAGGTAACCGCGAAGCGCTTGCCAGAGACCTCCGCGAAGCGCCTGAGCACCCGCTCGAACTTGTTCGCTTGCCAAAGCAAGAACGGAGCGCAAGAAGAACTAGGTAACGAAGCCGTAACCATCCAGCGCGGACTATGGGAAATGGTTGGCGATGCTATGGGAGGACCTTACGTGGCCCGCACGTTGTATCTTCCTACTCCGGGAAAAGAATTGCAAGCTGGCGTTTTCACCATCTTTACCTTCGTCTATGCTCCAGAAAGTACAAAACGGAACAAAATACGGCAATTGGAAGCCGTACTATATACCATTAAATAATTATTATCATTATGGAAGAAAGAAAAATTCGTGTGGCACTGACCCACGGTGACACCAACGGTGTCGGATACGAACTGATTTTTAAGACCTTCGAAAACCTGACGATGCTGGAACTCTGCACCCCCATCATCTACGGATCTCCTAAAGTAGCCACCTACCACCGTAATGCGCTGGGCATTCAGACAAACTTCACGATTATCAGCCAGGCAGAGGAAGCACGCGAAGGGCGCCTGAATCTGCTCACCGTCTTCGACGAGGAAATCAAAGTGGAATTGGGAACACCGACGGAGGAGTCGGGAAACACAGGACTGCGTGCTATCGACCGTGCACTGGAAGATTACGAGAAAGGGCTTGTTGACGTGTTGGTAACAGCTCCCATTGACAATACGGAAGACTTCCACTTCAGTGGTCAAAGCCGCTATCTAGAAGACCACCTTAATGCCTTCAACAAAGGGATT